>Ga0315320_10001905_pt1 | contig 17318 bp, 12 predicted proteins | sample M140m21515metaG_FD_203458 | JGI IMG/M metagenome (GOLD analysis project Ga0315320, IMG submission 203458) | Ammonia-oxidizing marine archaeal communities from Monterey Bay, California, United States - M1 40m 21515 | ecosystem: Environmental > Aquatic > Marine > Coastal | place: USA: California... | reverse complement strand
CAACTTTTTCTAGCTTTTTAGCAATGTCTAATAACGGATCATTTACACCTAATTTCTCAAGAACATCATCACAAGACTTCTTAATTATTTTGGCTCTAGGATCAAAGTTTTTATATACACGATGACCAAAGCCCATCAGTCTAAATGGATCATTCTTATCTTTTGCTTTTTCTACCCATTTATCAACATTTCCACCATCGATATGAATCTTAAGAAGCATTTCGATTACTTTTTGATTTGCTCCACCATGCAACGGTCCCCATAGAGCACAAATTCCTGCGGAAATAGATGAATATAGATTGGCTTGAGAAGAACCAACAATACGAACAGTTGAAGTAGAACAATTTTGCTCGTGATCGGCATGTAAGATTAATAACTTGTTTAATGCATCCACAATTACAGGATCTATTTCATAATCTTCCGTGGGCATAGAGAACATCATGTTCAAAAAGTTCTCACAATAATCAAGCTTGTTGTGAGGATACATAAATGGATGCCTCATTGAGTTTTTGTATGACCATGCCGCTAATGTCGGAAGCTTTGCAATCAATCGATGAATCGTTAAATTTACCGCCTCAGAATTCCTGTCAGGGTTTTGAGATTCAGGATAAAATGTCGCTAGGGATGAGACCATTGAAGAAAGTACGCCCATTGGGTGAGCCTTTGCAGGATATGCCTCAAAAAAGCGCTTCATGTCTTCATGGACCAAAGTGTGTCTTTTGATACTTCTTTCAAACAATTGAAGCTCAATTGCATTTGGAAGCTCTCCATATATTAAAAGATAAGCAACCTCCATAAAGGAAGCATTCGCAGCCAATTGTTCGATCGGATAACCTCTGTAGCGCAGAATTCCTTTCTCACCATCTAAAAAAGTAATCGCACTTTTTGTTGCTCCGGTATTTTTGTAGCCTGGATCGATAGTAATGTAACCTGTTGAGGCTCTTAACTTGGAAATGTCTATCGCATTTTCATTTTCCGAACCAGTTACAACTGGTAAATCATGTTCATTACTGTCTAAAACTATCTTGGCTGTTTTGCTCATACTCTCGCTTACTTGTTTAGGTTAGAATTTATCCGGGTGCAAAAATACAAAAAAGACCTCTTTTATAAAAACACGCGGATTAACCTATACTAGAAAATGAAATAAAGGTTTCAAATTGACTAAAGATTCTTCAGAATATAATCAAACATCATTTGAAATAAATGATTTCGGGTATTCCCGCCATATATACCGTGATTTTTATTGGGATAGATAAAAAGATCAAATTGTTTATCCGCCGCAACCATAGCATTTACCATTTCCATGGTATTCTGATAATGCACATTATCATCAGCAGCTCCATGAATCAAAAGATACTTACCTTTTAATTTCGAAACATGATTTATTGGACTATTATCGTCATAACCTTTTGCATTTTCTTGAGGAGTACGCATAAAACGTTCGGTATAAATATTATCATAATATCTCCAGCTGGTTACAGGAGCGACAGCAATAGCCATTTTAAATACATCTGCGCCTTTTGTAATTGCTAAAGATGACATGAAACCGCCATAGCTCCATCCCATTATGCCAATTCTATTTTCATCAACCCATTCCAATTTCCCAAGTGCCTTTGCACTATTGATAATATCTTCAGTCTCATACTTTCCTAGCTCTAAATAAGTGCTTTTCTTGAATTCCGTTCCACGAAACATCGTTCCTCTCGGATCAACACAAAATACTATATACCCTTCTTGTGCCAATAGCTGGTGATACATATAATCGCTACCATCCCAAGAATCTAAGACCTCATTATGTCCAGGGCCACCATATACGTTAATGTAAACTGGGTATTTTTTGGTTGAATCAAAATCATGTGGAAGAATCATCCAAGTATTTAATTCCTGTTCACCAGCCTGAAATGGCGCAATGCTTTTAGGTGAAAGCTCATAGGAATCGCTCAACAGTTTTTTTAGACGGCTATTGTCTTCCAAAACTTTTATGAGCTTTCCTTTTGAATTGCGTAATGATATGACAGGAGGCGTGTTCGCATTGGAATAGGTATGAATGAAATACTTCATTCCTTTAAGGAATTCTGCATCATTATATCCTTCTTCAGTAGTGATTTGTCTTTTTTTCTTACCGTTGGTTTGAATACCATACACAGACTTCTGAGTAGCATGTGATTCGCTCGAGGTGAAATAAATCGTATTGGATTTTGAATCTAAGCCAAGAAAATCAATAACATCCCAAGGGCCCTTTGTGACCTGGATATGTTCACCATTGAAAGAAAGTTTATATATATGCTTGTAACCATCAATTTCACTGGTCCGCAATAAAGAATTACCATCTTTTAAAAAGATAAGGTTATCGTCAACATCGACATAGGTTTGAGACAGTTCTTCAAAGATCATTTTTTGCATCCAACGCTCCGCATCTTTTTCAATAAGGTGGTATTTCAAGCTACTTTGGTGTCGATTCATCGACTGCACAATAAGCTTGTTATCGGTGGGAGACCATTCCATTCTAGGCAAGTATTCGTATTGTCCAAGAAAAACCTCTTGAGCTTCATTTTCTTGAAGTGAATAAATATGAAGTGTTACCTCGCTATTGTCCTCCCCTGCCTTAGGATATTTAAAATCATAAGAGCTTGGATACAATTCATTATAAAAAGTCATACTAAACTCCTTGACTTCACTTTCATTAAATTTCAAAAAAGAGATAGAACGGCTATCAGGAGACCAATCATATGCCTTAATTAAAGCAAACTCTTCTTCATAAACCCAATCAGAAGTACCATTAATAATTTCATTCTTATAACCATCATTTGTCAATTGAGAAACGTTACCAGACTGCAAATCCTTCACATAAATATTATTTTTATAAATGTAGGAGACATAATTACCATCCGGTGAATACTCCGCTAAAGTTTGAGGCTGATGAACTTCGTCTAAAGGTTCAAGTTTTTTTGTCGCGCGATCGTATAAATGATAATTGGCCGTATAGCTATATCTATAAATACTTTTTACATCGGAGAGAAATAATATTTTGCTTTCATCTGAATTAAACTCATAATCAGAATACTCGAAACTGGCATTTGGAACCTGAAAAACCAGCTCTTCTTCTGTAGTTTTGGATTCAAAAGATCTTAGAACAATGGAATTGTCACTTTTCCTGACTGTGTATGTATTGCCATCAAGCATCGCCCGATAACCCTCGGCACCTTGGGGATAATAGTCGTAATATTTCCAAATCTTTTCTATACTTATTTTTTCTTGTGCCTGAATCGACAACATTTGAAAAATAAAACCAAACAATATAAATCTCAAAGCCATTTACGTTTTTTTTTGTGAAGTTAATCATGAATCCGTTTTGAATCAAATATCTCGTTTAAAATAAGTTATGACCCACAGATTTTATAAATGTATTTACTACAAATAGAAGAACTTATTTTTTGTATTTTTGAAATCATAACTAAATTGAACAAACGAATAATACCATGAGTAAATTTTTACCTTTCTTAACACTTCTAATTTCAGGTGTGTCTTTTTCTCAGCTAACTGACTGTAGCGATCTTTTTATTTCTGAATATGTAGAAGGCTGGTCCAACAATAAAGCCATTGAAATATATAACCCGACAGATGCTTCAATTGATTTGAGCGCATATATGGTGATTCGCTATTCGAATGGATCAACCAGTGCAAGCGAAGGAAATGCCGTTCAACTTGCAGGAATTATAGCGGCTGGTGATGTTCATGTTGGTGTTTTAGAGAAGCTAGATGAAAATGGAGAAGGTCAAGAGGCTCCAATCTGGGATAGCCTTCAGGTAAAAGCGGATGCGTTTTATTGTCCTGAATACAATGTATCGAATGCATGGTATTTTAATGGTAATGATGCAGTGGTTCTTGCTAAAGGGACGACCAATGATATTAACAATTCTGTTGTAGTAGATATTTTCGGTAAAATTGGTGAAGACCCAGGTGTTGCTTGGACCTCAGAATTCCCATACACTGGTGCTGGTTTAGAGGTAACCAAAGACCACTCGATGATTCGTAAAGCTTCTATACTAAAAGGTGAAACAAATCCTGTGATTTCATTTTTCGATCCGCTTTTAGAGTACGATTCAATCCCAGCTGTTGTAGAACGACTAGATGAGAACGGTGATCCTGTCCTAGGCACAAGCGGAAACCCGATTTTGGATGGTAACTGGACGTCTTTAGGAAACCATGACTGTGATTGCACACTTGGTAATGTTGAAAGCTTTAGTGCTGCAAATATTGAAATTTACCCGAACCCTTCGAACGGCATTTTTACGATTCGTAATATTTCGGATGTTAGAAATATTCAGATAAATGATATTCTAGGAAAAATGGTGCTTTCTCAAAACAATACAAAAAACCATACGACATTAGCAATAAATAAACCGAACGGTGTATATTTCGTGCAGTTAGCATTTAAAAATGGTGAAAAAGTAATTCGTAAAGTTGTTATTAAATAAACAGCAACGAAAAAAATGAAAAACTTTTTATTCCTTTTAGCATTATGCCTGATTCAAGGCATAACAGCTCAGAATTCATTACTTAGCGGAAATGTTTCAGAATCTTTAACCAAAGGCGTTGTGGTCGGTGCGAAAATCGCATTAAAAAATGAGGGTGGGCAAGTTTATCTTAAACGATCAGATATCGATGGTCAATATGCATTCAAAAACCTAAAACAAGGATTCTACTCAGCAACCGTTACAATGCTTTCATTTGATACGTTAAGTGTTGAATTAGAAATCAAATCAGGACAAAATACTCATGATTTTATTGTAGGTGGAGGACAAGAACTTGAGGAAGTTCAGGTTATCGGAAATCTCGCTATAGACCGTAAAACTCCTGTAGCTGTTACGAGAATATCAACCAAACAAATTGCTGAAGAATTAGGATCTCAAGATTTACCAATGATCTTAAATTCGACACCAGGCGTTCATGCGACACAGCAAGGAGGCGGTGACGGTGATGCAAGAATTACGATTCGTGGGTTTGACCAAAGAAATGTTGGTGTTATGATTGATGGAGTTCCTGTCAATGACATGGAAAATGGTGCAGTTTACTGGTCTAATTGGTTTGGATTAGATGCTATTACTGGGCAAATTCAGGTTCAACGCGGATTAGGTGCTACAAAATTAGCAATGCCCTCAGTTGGAGGGACAATGAACATTTTAACACAAGCCACTGGCGGGAAACGAATGATTCGTGTGGCACAAGAATACGGGACAGGTGATTTCTTAAGAACTTCACTTTCTTACAAATCGGGTACCTTAAAAAATGGGTGGGGTGTTCTGTTTTCAGGGTCCTATAAGCAAGGTAATGGTTGGGTAGATGGCGCGAATACACAAGGTGCTTTTTATTATCTTAAAATTCAGAAGAAAATCAAAAATCACATTGTTTCATTGAGCGGTTTCGGTGCACCTCAGCAGCATGGTCAACGCTCATATTCACAACCCATAGAATATTGGGATGCTAATTACGCAAGAAGCCTAGGTATTGCAGATTCGTCGATTGATGCAGAACGAGATAGAGGTATTCAGTTTAATCAACATTGGGGTTACAGAGATGGCAAGACATTCAATGAACGACGTAATTATTATCATAAACCTCAAATAACCTTAAAAGATTTTTGGAAAATCAATGATAAATTATCTTGGTCAAACATTGTCTATACCTCAATTGGCCGTGGCGGTGGACAACGCTATTTCAATTCGGCATCTACCATTATTCGAGATGAGAATGGCTTAGTAGACTGGGACACAATTGTTTATAACAATCAATACAAAACCTTATTTGGACAAGTATATTCTACGGCAGACCCAGCATATGATGACAACTTATTAAAATCATCCCAAATTCTTTCTGCATCGGTTAACAATCATTTTTGGGTAGGTGGTCTTTCTCAATTTGATTACAAACCCAACGAATATTGGAATTTTGCGGGAGGTTTGGATTATCGCTATTACAAAGGGGAACATTACACGGAAGTGATTGACCTACTCGGAGGTGACTACTTTATAAACGAATCTGATTTAAATGCAGGTACCACAATGAAAGTTGAAGGTGATAAAATAGCAAGAGAAGACAGGCCTTACCAGAACCATCGTGATGGTCTTGTTCAATGGGCGGGAGCATTTGGTCAAGGGGAATACTCAAAAGATAAATGGACTGCCTTTGTGAATGTTTCGACCGTGACAAATTTCTACAGAGGCATCGATTACTTTAGAAAAAGACAACTAAATATTGGAGATACACTCATTGAAATTGGGCATGACGATACAGTAAGTTACAATGGACAAACCTACACACGTGATTCTGAAGGATTGGAATTTAATACTACCGATTGGGTGTCTAGAAGCGGATTCACCTTTAAAACGGGTGCCAACTATAACATGACAGAAACTTCAAATGTGTTTCTGAATCTTGGTTATTTAAACAGAACACCTCAGTACAGCAATGTTGTTGATAACAATACCAACACCTTTTTTGACAACCTAGTTAATGAAAAAATACTTGCTGTGGAAATGGGTTATGGCTTCAGGTCGAAACGATTTAGTTTAAATTCCAATGGATACATTACTAGGTGGGAAAACAGACCACTCCCCTACGGCTTATCTGTTCCAGATCCTTTAGATCCGTCAGAATTTATCAGAGTAAATGTACCGGGTATGGATGCCATCCATATGGGAATTGAAACTGACTTTGCAGTTGTATTACACAAAAAACTAAGTCTTGAAGGTATGGTAAGTATTGGAGACTGGAGATGGGATTCCAAAGAAGATATCGTGATTTATTCTGATACTATTTCTTTTGATGCCACGGGAGTGCATGTTGGAGATGCAGCACAATCAACTTACGCTGCAAGCTTAAGATATGCTTTTGTAAAAAATGGTTATTTGAAGCTTAAATACACCTTCTTTGACCGATACTACAGTGATTTTAATCCAAATTCTCTTTCAGGTGAAACAAGCGGTAAAGATTCTTGGCGCATTCCTTCTTATGGGCTACTTAGTATACATGCAGGATACACAGTTCGTTTTGAAAATAGTCAATTGAGGTTTAAAGCAAATATTTTTAATGCATTGAACACACTCTACATTTCAGATGCAAGAAACAACTATCATCTAGATGGTTCCTCTGATTTCGATGCGAATTCAGCAACCGTATTTATTGGTCAAGGATTGCGTTTTAATCTTTCTATTGGCTTTCAATTTTAAAAATTTATGAAAAAAATCTTAACACTACTAGTTATCTCAACCTGCAACCTGCTTTTGGCACAAACAATAGCTGATGCAAGAAATCAAAGTATAGGTCAAACAGTCACTATTAATGGTGTCGCTACAAATGGTGCAGAGCTTGGCGCAATTAGGTATATTCAAGATGCAACAGCTGCACTTCCAGCATATGGAAACAATCTATCCAGTATTCAAAGAGGAGACTCTGTTTCAGTAACTGGTGTTGTTTTTGAATTCAGCGGTTTGCTTGAGCTGTCTCCAACCACAAGTTTCAATATTATTGGTCAAGGTACGCTTCCTGAACCATTATTGATTCCTTTAACTAGTGCTAACGAGGCACTTGAGGCACAACTGGTGCGTTTTGATAACGTCACCTTTGTTCAGACTGGATTCTTTAGCACAGGAAGTAGTACGGTTCAAATAACGGATGGTACAAATACATTAGATGTCCGTATCAACGGTTCTACTAATATTGATGGTTCTGCCGTTCCCTCAGGACCGGTAACAGTCGTCGGTTTAGTAGGCCAATTCAATGCCAATTATCAGCTTATCCCTAGAGATCTTGAAGATATTTATCCCTATGTTGCTCCTGCCAAAGAAATTAACATTAAACTAGATGGTAATGACATTCTAGATAATGGCACCTATGTTGTGGGGAATGCCAGTGCGACAACAATAACTGTCGAGAATACAGGTTCAGAATCCCTCAACGTTACAGGTGTGAGTATTTCGGGTGCCAATGCGGCAGAATTCTCTACGGATTTAATCCCTACGACAATAGCACCGCTATCGAGTCAGGAATTCACCTTGAATTTTGCACCAAGTACAATAGGTTCGATGTTTGCTTCACTCATCATTGATAATGATGATAGTGACGAAAACCCGTATACCATAAATCTTCAAGCATTTGGCACGGATAATTTAGCAACGGAACCGACCGTAAATGCCTCGGGGTTTAATTTCAATACTATTGAGGCTTATACTTTGGTCGGTGAATATAACGGTAGCGCTGACGCCGATTCCTATATTGTGCTTTGGAAAAATGGCAGTCCAATTACAGAAGCACCAGAGGACGGAGAAAGTTATTTGCGAGGCGACTACATTGGTAATGCCAAAGTCGCTTATGTGGGAAGTGGCACGAGTCTTACACCAAGAGGGGTTATCGCAAATCAAAATTATTACTTCAAGGTATTTGCATATAACGGGTCAGGAGGTTTTGAAAATTATTTAACTTCAAATCCCTCTGAGACTCAAGTTACAAGTGGCGGCGAACAAATTGGAAACTATTACAATGGAATCTCAAGTGCCTCGAGCACATTACTTGGAGAACTAAGCGCTTTAATCAATCCTCACAACTACATTACTTATTTTCTCTACAAAACAACGATGATGAGTCAATTTGAAGTAAAAGACACTACAAATGGACAATCATATGTGACATGCTGTTATTCTGGAGAGCGCAAAGTATTCAATGATCCTTTCGATTGGTCTGATAATAATTATTCACGTGAACATACCTATGCGCATTCTTGGATGGGAACGTTTCCATGTAGTGATCCTGAAGAGGAAGAATATGCAGACCAACATAATTTATACCCAGCAAATTTACCAAATGCCAATTCTCCAAGAAGTAACTTACCATTAGAAGATATTACAGGAGATGTTGTGTTCAATTACTTAGAAGGAAGTGTGGGATACAATGCAAACAATCAATTGGTTTATGAGCCAAGAGCATCTCATAAAGGTAATGCTGCCCGTGCAATATTTTACATGGCCACATGCTATACTGGATATGGTGGAAACAATTGGGCTGTGCCGACGAATCAGAATGCCGCCTCCTTAGTTAACTGGCACTTTAATGACCTTCCAGACAATTATGAAATAGCGAGACACGAATATATCTTTAACCTTCAAGGAAATCGCAATCCATATATTGACTCAGTAGATTTCGCTTGTTATATCGATTTTTCTAATATGTCTTATAATCCAGAGGGATGCGGAAGCATGGGATTAGAGGCTATTTTGAATAGCAACTTTTCAGTTTTTCCTATTCCGAGTACGAATAAATTATTTGCCCAAATTAATGGAGAAACTATCCATTCATTTGAACTGATTAGTATGGATGGAAAGATAATTGATAAAGGGCAAAGCCTAAACCTTGCCGTATTGGAATTAAACACATCCAATTATCAATCTGGCTCTTATTTACTAAACGTTCATACGGCCGCAGGTTCCGTTCAAAAGAAAATTATAATTGATTAAGAGTTCTAGGATACAAATACTCTATTTTTCTATCATTTGTTTGTGCGCTTGTTCACCAAAATTAGCTGTAAATGTAGAACAAATTAAGATTACCAAAGAGCAATTAGCGGACTCCTCACTTACGGCATTCATCGCTCCTTTTAAACAAGAAATGGATGCGCAAATGCGTCTCAAAATAGCTGAATCTGAGCATGATTTTATTGTCAAACGACCATCATCAAATCTCATGAATTGGATGGCTGATGCAGTTTTTATAAATCAAACTAGAAACGTTCGATTAAGCCACCCAGCCTTTTGCTTACTAAATACTGGTGGAATTCGGTCAAGTATTGGCAAAGGGGATGTATTACTGAATGACCTCTTCAAGGTTATGCCCTTCGACAATACAATAGTCTGGGCAAAAATACCTATTAAATCACTTGAGAAAATTTCCGCATATCTCATAAAATCAGGAGGAGAACCTATTTCAAATGTAAAAATGAAAAATGGACAACTATTACTAAGTGGTGTTGGCGAAAAGGCTAGTGTCAATTATTTTTGGGTAATCACCTCTAATTATCTTTTTAATGGAGGAGACAACATGAACTTTTTCCAAGATGCCGTAGAAACAATAGAAACAAAAACACTCATTCGTGATGTTTTAATTCAGGAAGCCAAACTTCAAGAAATTCTCTTGAATGACTCAAAATCAAGGATAGAATGAAAAGACGATTGTTTCTTGAAAATTTTGTCTTAAGCTCGGTAGGAATACTCCTAACTGATTTTACATTTAGTTCCACTCCATTAAAAACTGAAAGTAACAAGAAACTGGTGATTTTACATACCAATGATACGCACTCTAATATTGATCCTTTTCCAGAAAACCACTCTAAATACCCTGGTATGGGTGGGATTGCAAAAAGATTTACAGTGATTGAAAAAATCAGAAAATCCGAACCCAATGTATTACTTCTAGATTCGGGTGATATTTTTCAGGGGACACCTTATTTCAATACCTTCAACGGAGTTCTTGAGATGAAGTGTATGAGCAAATTGCGTTACGATGCCTCAACAATGGGAAATCATGATTTTGATATTGGCATGGATGGTTTTTTAGGCGCTAAAAAATATGCAACTTTTCCATTTTTATGTGCAAACTATGACTTTTCAAACACTATTTTAAGTGGAGTTACTCAACCCTACAAAATATTTAAAAAAGGAGGTCTTAAAATAGGAGTCTTTGGAATTGGAATTGAATTAAATGGTTTAGTACCTGCTTCAAGCTATGGAGACACAATTTACCAAGACCCGATAGAAATCGCGAACATGACCGCAGCAAATTTAAAGAATCAAAAATGTGAGCTCGTAATTTGTCTTTCGCACTTAGGTTTCGAATATCAGGATGCTAAAAAAGTATCAGATAGAAAGCTTGCTCAAAATTCCGAAGATATAGACATTATCCTTGGAGGACACACTCATACTTTTTTGGAAAAGCCTGTCATCGAAAAAAATAAAAGACGTCAAAATGTAATCATCAATCAAGTCGGTTGGGCTGGACTTCAATTGGGTAGAATTGATGTTGAGTTAAATAAAAAGTCACTAGGAAATCAAAACATAGTAATTGATTAAGGATTCATTCTTCAGGTTTCTTTCTTAAGAAATAGATTTTGTAACTTACCTCCCTATGTTTTACAAGTGCATAATTATTGTGCTGTTTTTATTCCTTTCTAGTACCTCTTGCAGAAAAAGGAAATCTACAGAAATCATTCCAACTGATGTTGGCACACTTGTAGTTGATGGATGTATCGAAACAGCGCTTAACCCAATTGTACTTCTTTCAAAATCTTCATCCATCTACAGCCCCACAGATTTAAGTGCTTTTCTTGAAAATTACATTTATAATGCAGAAGTCAAGATTGTAAATCAATCAGATACCTTTAATTTAGAATTAAAGGCCATTACAAATCTGGATACATTACATCAGAAAAAATTGGCTGAAATGCTTGGACTTAAAAAACACAAACAGGTTCTTGAATTACCGATTTTTATATACAGCACAGACATGTTAATTGGTGAAGTAAATCAAGACTATGAGCTAATTGTCAACCACAATGCCAAATCCTATTCGGGAATTACGCAAATTTCTGGACCTACAGCATTGGAAAGTTTATACTGGGATATCGAACCACAAACAATAGAGTATGGATATTCATGGGCACAATTAAAAGATCAAGTTGGACAATACGATGCTTACAAATGGGAGGTTAAACGACTCAATTTGAAAAATAATGGTAAGCCAAAAGACGATATTTACATGACCACAAGGGACGCTTATTTCGACGATACCTTTTTTGATGGTTTAACTTTCGATTTTCCTTACGAAAATCCAATGCCGAGAAGGGACTCAACGCATCTTTCAGAATTTAAAAGGATGTATCGTTTAGGAGACACGGTAGTTGTAAAATTTTCAAAGCTAGATAAGGCAACATATAGCTTTTTTAAGAGCAAAGCTAGTCAAGTATCGAACGGAGGGAATCCTTTTGCCACGCCCATAAACATACCTAGCAATATGAATGAAGGAGCACTTGGAGTTTGGGCAGGGTACAGCCCTCATTATGATACTTTGTATTGTTATCCTTAATGTAAACCATCTGATTTCATTATCTTTGCCACCAAATTTACATTATGTCTAAAGATAACGTTCGCGTTAGGTTTGCACCTTCTCCAACAGGACCTCTTCATATGGGTGGTGTTCGTACGGCGCTCTATAATTATTTATTTGCAAAAAAAAATAATGGAACCTTTATATTAAGAATTGAGGATACAGATCAAACAAGATTTGTTCAGGGTGCTCAAGATTACATCATCAATGCATTTGATTGGTGTGGCATAACACCTGATGAAGGACCTGGAATTGGAGGTTCTTACGGGCCTTACATTCAATCTGAACGAAAAGACGTCTACCGAGAATACGCTCAAAAACTCATTGATTCTGAAAAAGCATATTATGCCTTCGATACCGCTGAAGAATTAACTAAAATGCGCGATGAAGCTAAGAAAATGGGAATGCCTAATTGGCAGTATAATGGCGTTAGTAGATTAAGTATGCGAAATTCTCTGACACTTCCAAAGTCAGAGGTAGATGAATTGATCGCATCCCATACACCTTATGTTATTCGTATGAAAATGCCAAGGAATGAGGATGTTCGTTTTGAGGATGAAATAAGAGGGTGGGTTGTGGTTAATACAAATAATCTTGACGATAAAGTTCTCTTTAAGAGTGATGGAATGCCAACCTACCACCTTGCCAATATTGTTGACGATCACATGATGAAAATTAGTCATGTAATTCGTGGAGAAGAATGGTTGCCCTCAGCCCCTCTTCACGTATTGTTATACGATGCATTGGATTGGGATAGACCAAAATTCGCTCATTTACCGCTATTATTAAGACCCGATGGAAATGGAAAGTTATCGAAGAGAGATGGTGACCGCTTAGGATTCCCTGTTTTTCCTCTTGATTGGTTGACAAAGGATGATGAATTATTCTCGGGATATAAAGAAAAAGGGTACTTCCCTGAAGCCTTTATTAATATGCTGGCCTTTTTAGGTTGGAATCCAGGCACACAACAAGAATTGTTCTCCCTTGAAGAACTCTCAGATTCATTTGGCCTTGATAGAGTATCAAAAGGTGGGGCTAAATTTGACCCAGAAAAAACCAAATGGTTTCAACAACAATACATTCGATCTAGCTCGGCGGATTCTTTAGCCGATATGCTCAAAGATTCGTTTCCAGAAAATCTTGGCCACCAAGAAAGAATTACTATATGCGATCTGATGAAAGAACGCGCAACATTTGCAGCAGATATCATAAAAGATGGTGCATACTTGATTGAAAAACCGAAAGGATATGATCTAAAAGTAGTTTCTAAAAAGTGGAAAGCACAAACACCATTATTGGTTCAAGAATGGCAAAAAATCATTGAAGGAATTGATGAATTTTCTGCATCAAATATTGAATCAAAATTTAAATCTTTTTTAGAAGAAAAATCACTAGGATTTGGTGCTGTATTACTTCCATTTAGAGTATTAGTCACCGGAGTCGGTGCTGGACCAGGGATGTTTGATATTGCAGCATTCCTCGGTAAAGAAGAGGTCCTAAATCGGATGAGTACAGGGCTTGTTGAGATTGAAAAAATCAAAAATGAAGCATAGTATTAGTGTTGAAGATATAAAACTCTATGCCTATCATGGTTGTCTTGAAGAAGAAGGTCTCATAGGTGGTCAATATAGTATTGATGTTTATATAGAAACAGAATTTACTGAAGCCGCTGAAAAAGATGACTTAAGCCAAACCATTGATTATGTATGGGTCAATCAAATTGTGAAAGAAGAGATGGCGATTCGTTCAAAGCTGATAGAAACAGTTGGTAACAGAATCATGAAAAGACTTAAAAATGCTGCAAAAAGCTCTGAATTCAAAGTTGTCATAAAAAAAATGAGACCGCCTATAAATGGTGATGTCGCTTTCGTTTCTATTGGTATAGATTCTAGAAGTTAATTTATTTTACCTTTTGCAAATAGTTGAGCCCACTCTCTAAACCTGTTCGGTAATCCAATTCAATACTTTTTACTGAATTAGTAAAAATCTGAGTATTCAGAGGGACATCGGGAGCAATTTGATCAATTTTAATATGTTCGGGTAATGTGTCAATGTAATCTAGGGAAGATTTTATATTTAGTTGAAAATTTTCTACATCCTCAATGATTTTCTCGCTTGCTCTTAAAAATTTGGAAACGAGATATTCAGGCCTGAAGATTCCAGGTTTAAATCCAAAATGAGTCGTTCGAATAAGGACAATATCCGTAGCACCATTTTCTACAGCCCATCTTATTGGAATAGGATCTGAAATACCTCCGTCTGAATAATGAACACCATTCACCTTATGTTTACCTTTTGTAAGCATAGGCACTGTACTGGCTGCTATAGTCATATCAATCCAGTTATCTCTAGTAGGCTGCAAATAATGAGTCGTACCTATCTCACTATCTGTCAAAACGATAAAATAATCTTTATCAATAAGCTTAGCACAGGCCGTATCGAAATCAAAAGGAAATTCATTTTTCGCAATTTCATTAAAAAAATCAAGATTCATTAATCCATCACTGAACGCCTTACGATATTTAATAAATCTCTCATCTTGACAGAGCATACGCATACATTGATAGAAAAACCCGTACTTATTACTTAAAAAATAAGAAATCGCTATACTGCCGCCTGAAACACCAATAAAGGAATTAAAAGGTTCATAATCAGCAGAACGAAATGCATCTAACACCCCTCCAGTAAAAGAAGTTTTAAATCCCCCACCCTCAAGTATTAGTACTTTTTTTCCTGTGAATATACCCATGCTACTCATTAATAATTTTGCCTTTAGATACTATCAATGGATAAAAGATAATCTTTAAGTTTTGCAAAAGCCCTTGCTCTATGACTAAATTCATTTTTTTGTTCAAGCGTCATTTCTCCAAAAGTTAAATCAGATGAATTGGGTTTGAATATAGGATCGTAACCAAAACCTTTACTCCCACGTTTTTCAAGAACTATAGTACCGTCAACAACACCTTCGAATTGTTTGGTTATTCCTATACTTTTAAAAGTTATAACTGTTCTAAATCGTGCCTTTAAATTCTCTGTATTACTCAAATTTCTTAAAAGCAACGCCATGTTTTTTTCTGAATCACAAGTCGGCCCTGCATATCTTGCCGAATAGACTCCAGGAGCTCCATCTAAAGCATCTACTTCGAGCCCAGTATCATCAGCAAAACATGCCCTATTAAAATGATTAAATACAGTGTCCGCTTTTAATAAAGAATTGCCTTCTAAGCTATCCTCTGATTCGACTATATCTTGCGCGAATCCTAATGACTTTAGACTCTCTATTTCTATAGTATCGCCCATTAATTTTTGTAGTTCTATTGCTTTATTATCGTTGGCTGTTGCAAAGATTAATTTCATTTAAACAAGTTTAAAAATGACGTGGTGTAGGCTAATACTGAATACTTTAATCGAACAGTTTCTTTACCTGCAGCACCTAATTTAGTACGCGCCTCCTCATTTTGAATAAGATGAACTAATGCAGCGCGCCATTCATCTTTACTTTTAGCAAAAATCCCATTTTGATTCATCGTAACAATTTTTTTATTGACACCCACAGGTGAAACAATGGAAGGAATACCCAAGGACATGTATTGAAGACACTTAAAACCACACTTTCCTTCGGCCCAAATCTCATCCTCAAGGGGCATAACTCCAATAGAAATTTCATTTAAATCATCAATCTCAGATTCTCGATTCCATTTTATAAAATTTAATGACTTTAAATTATAGTTGGGCTTTTGATTTGAGATCACTCTAAACTCAAAATCATATTCTGTCTCTAGTTCTTTGACGATTGGCACCAAAAAATCTAGAAATCTCATAGTCGTATGGGTTCCAGTCCAACCGATAACTACCTTTTTTGAATAATCCGTATTCGTATTATGATAATTTTCTGTATCGATTGTTGTTGGTATTACATTTACATTATCGTTGTATCTCCTCGCATAAGTAGCAAGATAATCATTCCCAACGGTGACAACTTGTGCCCATCTTATGCAATACTTAACTTTCCAGTAAGCTTTTAATCTGTGAAATTTCGCATTTGATTCACTATAGTTAGCCAACCAAATTGCATCATCAAAATCATAGATATACTTCTTCCGAAAAATTTTAGCAATTATAAATTCAAAAACTGGCGGGCCCAAATGAGAGGCCTCTCTATGAATAAAAACATGATCGAATCTATTAATAGTGAGCACTAGGATTAATCGCCGTAAAAAACTTTGAATTACACCAAGTATTTTATTTGTTACACTTCCACTTTTATATAGACTAAACCATGTCTTTGAATCCAGAAAAGGGGCAAAAGTTATATTAAAACCTTGACGCTCAAGTTGCGATATATATTGTTCAAATCTAAATCTTTGAGACGGGGCTTGGTCTCTTGGATACGGCACAATAAAAACTATTGATTGACTTTTTGTCTCTTTCATTCTAACACAATTTTATTGTATGCCTCCAGGAATGTAGCAACTCCATAGTCCAAGCCAAAATATTTTTTTGCACCGAGCATTGTGTTTTTTCTATCAAACTGAATATCCTCAATTATAAAATCATGAATTGAATTTTCCGGAACTACACAGCCAGCATTATACTTTCTAACTATATCACCAGTATCGCCTACGCCATCATTGCATATCAAAGGAATTCCCATAGACATCAATTCACCTTGTTTTGTGGGAGAACTTGCCTTCTTTGAATAGGCTGGAAGAATAAAAAATATGGAACACGTAAATAAACTCATAAAAAGAGGAACTTCATGGTGCATTGCTGATGTAACACGAATCGACTTTTCGTCTAAACCTAATGATTTTGCACGTTTTATGATATAATCTGGATCTTCCTTTGAAATGAATAAAAATAAAGGGTTCAGCTTACTTTCGGTATTTCTTTTAAAGAAAGTGAGCATTTCATCGAGCATATACCAAGTTCCTATTGAACCCACATAACCCAAGACATACTGATTTGATTGTATGTTTAATTTTTGTCTTAATTTATCTATTTCATCCGAATCAATTAATGCAGGATTGAATTTTTTTGTATCGACACAACAAGGAATCACGCTTATTTTTTCCTCTATGTACCCTAAACCTTTCCATGTCAAAATTTCCTTTTTTCCGTTTGATGTTAAAGAAACTACATGTTCCGATTCTTTAAAAAAGTGAATC
>Ga0315320_10001904_pt1 | contig 17318 bp, 16 predicted proteins | sample M140m21515metaG_FD_203458 | JGI IMG/M metagenome (GOLD analysis project Ga0315320, IMG submission 203458) | Ammonia-oxidizing marine archaeal communities from Monterey Bay, California, United States - M1 40m 21515 | ecosystem: Environmental > Aquatic > Marine > Coastal | place: USA: California... | reverse complement strand
TCAGCTCCGCGAAAAAGCACGTCTTTTCTATTGAAAATATAAATACGTTGCCAACAGGTTCGATGCCTTCCAAGAATGCTTCGTGCCTGAACTTTCTAGCGAACAGATCCAAGACCATGTCACCTTAGCTTTGGCCGAAGACATCGGTGGAGGTGACGCTACCACCAACGCCTTGGTGGACGCCCAGCGCCGTTGCCAGGCGCACATCGTTGCCCGCGAGCTGCTCACCTACTGCGGGCAAAAATTAATCGAAACCGTTTTTCAGCGTCTCGATGCTGACGCGGTCATCACTCATTCCTGTTCTGATGGTGACGAAGTTTCAGCAGGCGTTATTCTTGCAACCATTAATGCATCTACCCGCGCGGTGCTCACCGGCGAACGCACTGCCTTGAATTATGCGCAACGCCTTTCCGGTGTCGCTACTCAGGCCGGCCATTATGTCGCTGCCGTAAACGGCACGGGCGTTTTGCTTCTCGATACTCGCAAGACCACTCCCGGCTGGCGGTATCTTGAGAAATACGCCGTTCAATGCGGTGGCGCCCGAAATCACCGACGCGGCCTAGATGACATGGTGATGATCAAGGATAACCATTTAGCAGCGCTACAGGGCAGCAACCGGATCGCGTCGGCCATTGTGCAATGCCGCGAGGCCCACCCTAATCTTAAAATCGAAGTTGAGGCGGACACCCCTATCCAAGCGCGTCAGGCTGCTGAGGCCGGGGCGGACATCATTTTGCTGGATAACATGTCGCTCGATGAGCTCCGCGAGTCGGTGGCTCTGATTGGCGAGCGCTCTCAAATAGAAGCCAGTGGCGGCGTTACGTTGGACACCATTCGCGATATAGCACAAACCGGCGTACACTATATTTCCGTAGGCGCCTTGACTCATTCCGCAACCTCGATGGACATCGCCTTGGACATTTCGCTGTGACCCCCGCTGCCCAAATCCTCACCACGCTCCGTGCTACTGAGCACGGCGTATCCAGCAGTGACTTGTGTCAGCAGCTCAACATTTCCCGCGCTGCCGTTTGGTCGCACATCGAATCACTGCGCGAAACCGGCTTTCAAATTATCGCCAGCCCACACCGCGGCTATCAGTTAATTTCCTCACCTGAACAACTTGTTGCTGAAGATCTCCAATCACGTTTAGCTGGCGAAACCCTTATTGGACGACGTATTCAAACCCTGCAAACAACCTCTTCGACCAATGATGAGATCGAGAAAGCCGCTCAAGCAGGGGAAGCTGAGGGACTTGTTGTATTCGCAGAATCGCAACATCAAGGCCGAGGGAGGTTAGGTCGAAAATGGTCATCCCCGGCAAGGCGCGGACTTTGGTTTTCGATTCTCTTGCGACCTGCACTTACGGCCAATGAATGCACTCAATTAACCGCCGCCGCAGCAGTCAGTCTCGTTCGGGCATTCCGCCAAACCACCGGCATTCGCGCCGGGATTAAATGGCCGAATGACCTCCAAATTGAAGGCCGAAAAGTCGCCGGAATTCTCACTGAAATGAGCGCTGAGATCGACCATGTCCGTTATGTGATTCTGGGGATCGGTATCGATGTTAACCAAACCGCCAGCGATTTCACCGGCGAATTGTCCACCATCGCGACATCATTGAAGCTCGCTTCTGGAAAGACCGTTGACCGTGCCCAGTTGGCCGAGCGAATTCTCCACGAACTGGATGCTGATTATCGACGCATTCTTGATCGTCAATTCCCAATAATCGCTGAAGAATGGGCTGCGTATTGCACGACCATCGGCAAGGAGATCAGTGTCGATATGGGCCCACGGCGAATATTCGGCCGAGCCGAGGCCCTAGATGAAAGTGGCGCCCTCCTTGTCCGTACTCAACACGGCCGCATGGAGCGAGTCATGGGCGGCGACGTTACAATAGCCAAATGAAACTTCTGCTCGACATCGGCAACACGCACACTACGGCGGCCCTGTCCACGCGTGGCCGGGTGGGAAAGTTGTTAGAGTTCCCCACCCACAAATGGCCAGACCAACGACCGCTCCGGAAATTAATCGGCAAACACGAGCTCACCACCACTGCTTGTTGTAGCGTTGTGCCAGCTGCCACCAAAATGGCCAAATACACATGCCCCGGGCCATTCACAACCCTCACGCACACCAATTGCGGGGTCACCCTACGTTACCCAAAACCGGTTTCCATTGGTCCCGATCGGCTGGCCAATGCTCGGGCTGCTCTGGAAGAATTTGGCGGGCCGGTTTTGGTCGTAGATTTTGGCACGGCTGTTACGTTTGATATTGTGGATGATTCCGGCGCTTATGTAGGTGGCGTCATTGCCCCGGGTCTCTCGGCTATGACGGATTACCTTCACGAGAAAACCGCCCTGCTCCCGGCTATTGAACTAAGGGATCACGGCACGGCCATTGGTAAAACCACCGTGCAGGCCATGCAGATTGGCGCCGTGCACGGCTACCGAGGCTTAGTTCAGGGGCTGATTAAGAAAATACGACAGTCTCTGGGAGTCAAAAAACTACCTGTGATCGCCACCGGCGGTTGTGCACGATTGATCGGCCTCAAAATTCCCGAGGTAAACGCCATCCGCTCTCGACTGACTCTCGATGGACTGCGGCTTGCCTCCAATGACTGGAATTGACATGCTGCGCCCAGTGAACCGCATTGACCAACGCTTCCAAAATCTTCGCGAACAAAACCGCAAAGGGTTTGTCGCTTATATAGGCGCCGGCGATCCTGATCTAGAATCCACCGAAGCGATCGCCTTATGTCTGGCTGATTCCGGAGTGGATGTCCTCGAACTTGGCGTGCCCTTCAGTGACCCATTGGCCGACGGCCTAGTTAATCAACTTGCCGCCCAACGTGGGTTGGCCAGTGGTACCACCCCTGAAGGTTTACTCGAAACAGTCGCCGCCATTCGCAAGCAATCGGATGTGCCGATTGTTTTGTACATCTACTTCAACCTCATGCATCGAACAGGCCTGAAGGAATTTATTCAATCCGCCGCTGCCGCCGGCGTGGATGGCTTACTCGCGCTCGATCTACCCCCGGAAGAGGCCGATGAATACGAGCAGCTGATGAAGGAAGCCAGCTTGTGCAGTATTTGGCTTATTGCGCCCACGACTCCCGAGGAACGCATTGCCGCAATCGCAGCACGCGGCAGCGGGTTTATCTATTACATTTCCCGCGAAGGTGTTACCGGTATGCGGCAGGATATTGTTTCCAGTCTTGATGAACGCATCGCCGCCATTCGTCGCCACACAAACCTGCCTATTGCCGTTGGGTTTGGGATTTCCAACGCCGACCAAGTCCGACAAGTCGCCGCCGATTGCGATGCGGTAGTCGTCGGCAGCGCCATCGTGAACCAAATTGCCGAACACGGGAAAGCTCCGGATCTTCCGGAACGAGTTGGAGGGTTTGTTCGAGAACTCACCGAAGCCCTTTAAATCATGCCCGCCAAGAAAAGCGTCCCCGACAAAAACCGATTCGCGGTCATCTTAGCCGGCGGCAAAGGCGAACGGTTCTGGCCGCTTAGTCGGGAAGCCACCCCGAAGCAATTGCTGGCCCTGTTCGATAAACAATCGTTCCTCCAGCACACAGTCGATCGCATTAAGCCCATCGTCCCGCTGAACAATATTTTTGTGATCACCAATCAGGCGCAAGCCGCCGCTGTCAGAAAACAGCTCCCGCGCTTGCCGAAAGATAACGTGGTGGCCGAACCCTGCGGCCGCGATACCTGCCCAGCCGTGGCACTGGCAGCCGCTCTTGTGGGGGCACGCAGCACAACCGGCACGATGGCGATCTTGCCAGCAGATCATGTCATCCCTGAAAAGAGTGTTAAGAAATTTCAGCGCAATCTTAAGGAGAGCTTTGATCTGGCCGAGCGCGGCCAAGCCATTGTCACGATCGGCATTAAGCCCACGTCCCCGGAAACAGGTTATGGTTACATTAAGATGGGCGACCCTCTGCCGCCCCCCAAGGACCGGAAAGCCTACAAAAGCACATTCAGCGTCGTTCAACAGTTTGTGGAGAAGCCAAACTATGACCGGGCTGTGGAATACTTGAATGACGGCGGCTACCGGTGGAATGCCGGCATGTTCATTTTCTCATTTGCGACCATCGCCGAAAGCCTTTTAAAACACCAGAAGCCCCTTCACGAAGCCTGTGAACGCTGGTTTCACGCCGCGGCGAGCCCTGCAAAGCTTAAGCGGGTCTTAAAAAAGGATTACCCGCATATCAAGAAAGTTTCATTTGATTACGGCGTGATGGAGCATGCGCATAATGTGCTCGTGGCCGATGGAGATTTTGACTGGGACGACCTTGGTGCATGGCCCGCACTCTCGCGCCACCTGAAAGCTGATCGCGAAGGCAACTGTGCGGAGGCGGATTTTGTGCACGTGGATTCTGCCCGTAATGTAATTTTTGATGCCCGCGCCAAAAAGAATCGCAATCCCATTGCTGTCGTTGGATTGCGCGATTGCGTGATTGTGCAAACCGATGACACGACATTAGTGGCCCATAAAAAAGCTACGGCAAAAATGCGTGACCTCGTGGCCAAGCTGGCTGCGGATAAAGCTTACCGCAAGCTTACCTAACCCATCCCCAGCAACTCGCGATGCCAGGGAAGCATCTCGTCGAGCACCCCATCCGCCTCACAGGCCAACCGCACCATTGTGGCACGACTTACGATGATGGTAGGATCAATTTCCAACCCCTCCGCCTCACGGTTCCGTCTGGACTGAATCTCCTCAAACCGTTTCTTTTGGGCCGGAGTAATATGTTTACGCGGTGGCGCCCGATGTTTTTCTGGGCAATCACCTTCAGACACAGCCCGCCCATTCTTGAGGCAACGCTGCACTTCACGGCGTCGGTGCTCAGGCATGCGGCGCGGGATAAACTCACCGGCATCATTGTCTGTTTGCGCGCTCTCGGACATCTTGATCATAGCGTCTGGTGAGAGAATAAAAAAAGGCGGCCGGTTCCGGCGTCGCGCCTCTTTCTCCCGCCAATGCCATAACTCACGGAGCACCGCCAAAGCCCGCGGCTCCAATCGTGCGCTGCCTTTGATTCGCCATACTTGGTCAGGATCCACCTCACGGAGAGTCGAGTTATCCCTCACCAATCTGTCGCATTCCTGCGCATGCCAGTCTAGTCGACCCTTGGCACGTAATTCATCGCGCAACGCATCCACAAGCGGCCGCAAATGCCGCGTATCGTTGCGGGCATATTCCTCCATCTTTTCTGTCAACGGACGTTGAGCCCAGTTGGCTTTCTGGGAGGTTTTTTCCAGTTCCACCCCGAGGAATTCCTGGCAAAGATGCGACAACCCAAAAGAAGTACGACCAGTGAGCCGCGCGGCGAGCATCGTGTCGAAGATGCGATTAGGCACAAAATTATGGCCCAATTTGAACAGGCGCACATCGTAATCCGCGCCGTGCATCAGAATGGTGTGGCGGTTTAACGCGGCAAACAAATTGCTTAAATCAAGCCCAGCCAAAGGGTCTACTAGGACATCCTGACCTGGAATCGTGATTTGAATCAGGCAAAGCTTTTCCGGGTAAGCATGCAAGCTGTCGGCCTCCGTATCGAGCGCCATCCAATCAGCCATTTCCAAGTCGGCCACAAATTTATCTAAAAAATCCTCCCGATCAATCACCGGGGCGCAGTAAACCCGACGTAGTAAGGCTCGTCGAGCATCGGTCCTGCCAATTATTAACAGAACCAACAAAATCAAATTGCCCCGTGCCAGCCTCGCCTTTAGTGTTCTCCCAGCGGAAGGGTGGCTGAGCCCGGTTTAAGGCGCTCGATTCGAAATCGAGTGAACGGGAAACTGTTCCGTGGGTTCGAATCCCACCCCTTCCGCCATTTCGTTACCGCTTCGCCCATAATGAAAACCATCGACATGCATGTGCACATGGTAGGCAACGCGGCCAGCGGGAACGGATGTTGGGTGCGCGCCTCCGGCCTCAAGGCACCATTGTATGGATTGATGCTCCGGAAGCTAGGACTTCGCTATTCACAACTTCAATCCCCGGAATTTGACGACCTGTTTCGGGAACGGTTGGTTGAGTTTATTCAGGAATCAAAAATCAACGCCGTGTGCCTACTGGCGCAGGAGGCAGTTTATCACGAAGATGGTTCGTCCTGGCCAAATGCAGGAAATGCCTTTGTTCCAAATGACTATGTGCTTCAGCTGGCTCGTAATCACAAGGAGTTTCTCCCAGCTGTATCCATTCACCCTGCGCGCCCGGATGCGATCGACGAACTTGAGCGCTGTTTGGAAGGCGGAGCAGCCATGATGAAGTGTCTGCCGAATTGCCAAAACATCGACTGCAGCGACGACCGTTTCAGGCCATTTTGGAACCGCATGGCCGAGGCAGGATTACCGCTTCTGGCTCATACCGGAGGCGAGCATACCTTGCAGGTGATCAATTCCAAATACGCCAATCCTGAAATTCTCCGGCTACCATTGGAGTGCGGTGTAAACGTAATTGCCGCGCACGCCGCCACCGGCAGTGGTTTAACCGATCCCGACTACTTGCCAAGGCTCATTGAAATGATGGCCGATCATCCAAATCTATACGCAGACAGTAGTGCCTTAAATGTTTTGACGCGCAGTCACGGATTGCGGCCTTGCTTAGAAAACGAACTCCTTGCCTCACGCTTGGTTCACGGAAGTGATTACCCTGTGCCGACTTCGCCCTTTCCTGCTTGGATTCGTGGCTTGATTGATTCAGATCAATGGGCCGCCATTCGCCGACTCAATAACCCCATCGACGCCGATTATCAAACGAAGCTGGCCATGGGCTTCCATGCCGAACATTTTACTCGAATTAACAGCCTGCTGCGAGGCGTTACAACAGAGACTTAAGCGCCGCGAGTACACGGTCCACATTTTCTTCACTGGAAGAATGCCCCATCAGACCAATGCGCCACACTTTACCGGCCAACGGCCCAAGGCCTGGCCCGATCTCAATGCCGTGATCGGCCAACAGAGATTTGCGGACGCCCGCCTCATCAACCCCCTCCGGCACGGTGACGGCATTGAGTTGCCAGAGCTGATGCCCTTCCTGAGAGGCAATACCTAATCCTAATTCAGCCAAACCTTTTCTCAGGTGAACATGATTAGCCTCGTGACGGGCCCAACGGTTTTCTAGCCCTTCTTCCAGAACCAATCGCAGCGATTCGTGCAGGGCGTAGTTCATCGAAATTGGTGCTGTGTGATGATAAACCCGCGCCCCTTCTCCCCAATAATTCGCCAAAAGATTGACGTCGAGGTACCAGCTTTGAACCCCAGATGCACGGCCGGCAATGACTTTCATGGCACGGGCACTTAGGGAAACGGGCGCTAATCCAGGAGGGCAACTCAGGCATTTTTGCGTGCCACTATAAATAGCATCGATCCCCCAATCATCAACGTGCACCGGGCAACCTCCCAAGGAGGTCACCGAATCGACCAGAAACAAGGCGCCGGCATCATGCGCTAGTTTTGAAATTTTATCCAACGGCGTCAAGGCCCCGGTCGAAGTCTCAGCGTGCACAATTGCCACCAGTTTGGGGCTTCGACCATTGAGAGCCTCTGCAATTTGCGCCGGCTCAATAATACGCCCCCATTCAGCATCTACCTTCACGATCTCTGCGCCACAGCGAGTCGCCACATCGGCCATACGCGTACCAAAAACTCCATTAACGCCGATCACAACCTCGTCGCCCGGCTCGATCAGGTTGGCAAAACAAAACTCCATCCCCGCACTGCCTGTACCGCTGATAGGAAACGTCATTTCGTTTTCCGTGAGAAACACCTGCCGCAGCATGGCCTTGATCTCTTCCATCATTCCGATAAAAGATGGGTCTAAATGCCCGACCAGACTTTGCCCCATGGCCTTGAGCACCGAAGGCGGCACGTCACTGGGCCCTGGGCCCATAAGAGTGCGTTTGGGCGGGTTAAAAACCTGTGTTGTCATCGCGCGTAGACTAGCTGCTTCGCTCGACAGCGGCAACGGTTTTGGGCAAAGTGATCATCTATGACGCAATCCGAACTCGCCTCCCAGTTGCGCGCCCTTTGCGGTGAGGACGCAGTGATTGCAAATGAAGATGAATTACTGGTGTACGAGTGCGATGCCTACACCATGCAGAAGAACCTGCCCACTGCGGTCGTATTACCACGCACCACAGAAGAGGTCGTTGCCATCGTCAAGTTTTGCGCCGAACACAACCTCCCCATCATTCCCCGGGGAGCCGGCACAAGCCTCAGCGGTACGGTGCTAGCCGTGGATGGTGGCGTGATGATTGCCCTGACGCGCATGAATCGCGTACTTGAAATCGACGCGCGCAATCGCCGCGCCTTAGTGGAGTCCGGCTGTGTGAATGCCTGGATCACCCGAGAGGCGGTGCCGCATGGTTTATTTTTCGCCCCCGACCCTTCCAGCCAATCCGCCTGCACTATCGGAGGCAACATCGCCACAAATGCCGGTGGACCGCACACACTGAAAAACGGGGTCACCACCAATCATGTGCTCGGCTATGAAATTATATTGCCAGATGGCAGTATCGAATGGTTTGGCACAGAACCCAATGGGGGCGAGGATGTTGCGGGATTAGATCTCCGCGGGGCTGCGATCGGTAGCGAAGGTATGTTTGGCGTGGTGACCCGGGTATTGGTGAGGCTCACACCCAAGCCCTCTACGTTCAAAACATTTCTGGGCGTATTTGACAGTGTAGATGACGCGAGCCAGACAGTCAGCGATATCATCAGCGCCGGCATCGTGCCCGCCGCCCTTGAGATGATGGATCAACTTATTACCGCAGCCGTGGAGGAGGCCTACCAATTTGGGTTTCCGTTGGATGCAGGTGCGGTATTGATCGTGGAACTTGATGGCCTTGCCGACGGCGTAGAGACCCAAGGGCACCAGGTTGAATCCATTTGCCAAGTCAATGGCGCTCGGGAGGTGCGCGTAGCGGCCGACGACACAGAGCGAGCCGCCATTTGGAAATGCCGCAAACGCGCTTTTGGCGCTGTCGGTCGTCTGAGTCCCAATTATGTCACACAGGATGGAGTCGTGCCGCGCAGCCGTGTACCTGAAATTATGCGATTCATCCAAGCCACCAGCAAGGAGAGTGGCTTAAGGATCCCCAACGTCTTTCATGCCGGCGATGGCAACATTCATCCGCTTATCCTGTTTGATGAACGCAAGCCTGACGAAGTAAAACGCGCGTTGGCTGCCGGGGACGCTATCCTCACTAAATGTGTTGAGCTGGGCGGTAGTGTCAGCGGCGAGCATGGCATCGGCGCGGAAAAGATTGATTTCATGGCACGCCAATTTGCCAAGGCTGACCTCAATGCCATGCAGCTTCTGCGTAAGGCTTTCGATCCGGAAAAGCGTTGCAACCCACACAAGATGTTTCCCGGCGCGAAACGGTGCGCCGAATTCGCCCCCAAAAAACAAGCCGCCGCATGATCCTGAAACCTGACAATGTTTCTGGGCTGCAAGATTTGTTGCGGGCCGCGACAGCCCCAATCGATGGCGTCGATATATCTTCCCTAGCTACACTGAAAACACATGTGCCCGAAGACATGACCGCTACGGTGGAAGCTGGCGTGACACTGGCCGATTTTCAGGCCGCCATCGGTAAACGTGATCAGTGGCTTCCGGTTGACCCCCCTGCGCCAGAGCGCATTACGATCGGCGAACTGCTATCGGAAAATTTGAGTGGGCCGCGCCGCATGGGGTTTGGCTTGATTCGCGATTGGTTAATCGGATTACGGTATGTTTCCGCCGAAGGTGAATTCGTGTTTAACGGCGGCAATGTGGTCAAAAATGTAGCGGGCTTCGACTTGTGTAAATTGATGGTCGGCAACCGCGGCGCACTGGGTGTTATTGTGGAAGCTACATTCAAGCTAGCGCCCCAACCCGAGCGTGAACAGTTCTTCGAAAGAAGCTGCTCAACAATCATTGATGTTGCCGAGCTAATTGAGAGACTGTGGAATTCGGGTCTACAATTCAGCGTACTGGACTTAGCTCAGAGCGCCGGTTCCAACCCCCGAATCATTGTCGGTTTCAGTGGGGCGGCGGCGGATGTGGAGTCGCAATCCGGACAACTTCGGGAAATCACCGGCTTTACTCAGGCTGACCTTAGCCATGACACTTGGAGGACCAAGCAATCAAACCACCCTTTGTCCGTCGCGCCGGGAGATTTGGTTGATTGCATCCAGAATCACAATCCTGAGCAATACGTCGCCCGAGCCGGCAATGGGGTTTTGTATCATCCGGGTGCTGCCCCCGAACGAAAGCCTTCCGCAGTGGAGCAGCGAATCAAAGAATTGTTCGACCCCAGAGGAATCCTGCGTGCGTTATGAGCAAGCCGTTCATCGATGAAGAAAAATCGCTTGCCTGTGTTCACTGTGGCCTTTGCCTTTCGGCGTGCCCTACGTATTTGGAAACGGGCAATGAAAACGATTCGCCTCGCGGCCGTATTTATCTCATGCGCGCTATGCAGGCTGGCCGCACGCCAATCAACGACACCACGGTGCGGCACATAGATCTTTGCCTCGGTTGCCGTGCCTGTGAGACTGCCTGCCCTAGCGGAGTGGAATACGGGAATTTGCTGGAGCACACCCGGGACCACTTGGAGCGCCAGCATGACCGGAGCTGGTTTCAGACTTTTCTGCGCCGGATCGCAATCGAGGAAGTTTTCCCGTTTCCGAATCGCATGCGACTGGCGTTGATGCTGGGTCGCATTGCCAAAGCCCGACCTATTCGCTGGCTTGTGCCCACCTTCGCCTTGGAGGCTATGACACTCCTGCCTGAAAACCCGTCCGATCGAACTCTACCCCCAACAAGCAAATCCGGAACCCAAGCCAGGGGTTGTGTTGGTTTTGTGGAAGGCTGCGTAATGCCGGTAATGTTTGGGGGCACCAACCACGCCAGCGTGCAGTTGCTCAACCAATCCGGTTACGATGTGGAAACCCCGTCCGGCCAAGGATGCTGTGGAGCGTTATACGCGCACAGCGGCCAACTGGAAAAAGCCCGCGAATGCGCCCGCCAAAATATTGCGTCTTTTGAAAAACTAAACCTCGACGCCATTGTCATCAATGCCGCCGGATGTGGGAGTACTTTAAAAGAATATGGCGAGCTATTGGCGGATGACACTGATTGGCGCGAACGAGCATCGCGCTTTAGCGGTCAGGTCAAAGACCTGACCGAATGGTTGGAAACTTCACAGTTCCCTGCCCTCGATTCAAAATTAAAGGTAACCTATCACGATGCCTGCCATTTGGCCCACCCACAAGGGATCACCATGGAGCCGCGTGCGTTGGTGAAAGCGGTTGTCGGGGACCGGTTTATTGAACTGCCAGAAGCAGATATTTGCTGTGGCAGCGCGGGAAGTTACAATCTCACAGAACCGGAGATGGCGGAGCGCCTTCAGCAACGCAAGATCAATAATCTACTTTCCACCGGGGCGGACATTTGTGTGACCACTAATCCGGGGTGCATACTTCAGATTCAGGCCGGCCTGAAGAAAGCCGGCTCCGAGATGCGCGTGCAACACATCGCTGATTTCCTTACTGGGCCCGGCGAATAATTTGACCCGGGCCGGCGCCATTGTGACGGTCGCCCTCCACAACAATTTGACCATTCACAATCACCCACTGAAATCCTGTGGTGTAAGCGTGAGGGTTTTTGAAGGTGGCATGATCCGTGATTTTAGCGGGATCAAAAACGACAATATCTCCAGCAAAGCCCGGCTGAATTCTGCCGCGGCCTTTCAATTGAAAGGTCCGCGCAGGCAAATCGGTGAGTTTGCGAATGACTTCACCCAGCGGCAATTGTTTTTGTTCACGCACATAATGGCCAAGAAACCGGCCAGCATTCCCGTAGCCTCGCGGATGCGGCACACCCTGATTGAAAGCGCGCACGCTGCTATCGCTGGCGAACATCGTTTTCGGATGTTTCAAAAATGCCCGCGCATCGGCCTCGGACATCCCGTGGAATACAGCACTCGCGCCGCCGTTCAACTCGACCTCCATGATCAACGCGATCTGATGATCCAGAGTCGCGGCCCCATAACGCAGTTGCGCAGCTTGCGGGACATTCAGGCCGTTGTAACGAGGGGTTTTTTTGTGCCAAGCAATAACGGCGTACGAGTAATCATCGCGTTGCCGAGCCTTTAGCCGGGTTTTCATCCACGTGGCTGTTTTCGCGTATTGCTCGCGATCTTTGATACGCTGGGCATAGGCAGCCCGACCGCCGGCCATCAGCTCATCGGGAAGCAGTTGCTTGAGGCTCGTGCTCGAAGCGGTGTATGCGTACTGATCGTGTGTCAGCCGGATACCTTCTTTACGAGCAGCGTCGAGCTTGCCCAAGAGTTCATGATGACGCCCCCACATGGGGCGTCCGGCAAGTTTGAGATGGGAAATATGCACAGGCACCTGAGCCTCTCGCCCAATTCGGCATACTTCATCCACTGCCTTAAAGATGTTAGTCCCTTCGCTTCGCATGTGGCTGACATAGATTCCGTCATAGGCCGAGACTGTTTGTGCTAAAGCAATCAGCTCATCGGTCTTGGCGAACGTGCCGGGTAGATAAATTAATCCGGTGGACATACCCAAGGCGCCGTCGTTCATGGCTTTGGTAATGTGTTGTCGCATTTGTTTCAGTTCATCCGCGGCGGGTGGCCGGCGTAAGGAGCCGCCCATCACTTGATTGCGCACCGTGCCGTGGCCTATCAATGAAGCGATGTTCGGCGAAAACCCAATCTGGCTCATACGCTCGAAGAACTGGCCGATGTCCAGCTTGGATGAACCGCAGTTTCCCAGCACAAGTGTGGTGACGCCCATGCGGAGAAAATTCTCTGCCTTGGCGTGATAAACGATGTTTTCGGCGTGGGTGTGGACATCGATGAACCCAGGCGCTACCACCAACCCTGTGGCATCCAGTGTTTGCCGACCGCGCACGGGGTTACGATCGACCGCTACGATTTCCCCCTGATGGACGGAGACATGCGCTTGGACGGGCGGCCGACCGGTGCCGTCATAGACTAATCCATTCCGCAGCACCAAATCCACCGCCGCATCCAGCGGCAGGCTCAAGACGCAGAAAAATAGCGCCGCACGAAAGACGCGCATGCGTTTAACTTTCTCCAATCTGCGAAGCATACCCCGCGGCATCCAACATGCCGGAGAGATCAGGGTCGCTGGAAAATTTTAATTTGAAGAACCAGCCGTTGTCATACGGGCTCTCATTGACCTGCTCGGGAGCATCTTCTAGCGCGCTGTTAATTTCGGTAATTTCACCGGCAATCGGCGCGTACAAATCGCTGGCGGTTTTGACTGACTCAACCACTCCGCATCCTTCGCCCGCGGCCAACGTGCGCCCAACTTCCGGCAGCTCCACATACACGATATCCGTCAACTCCGCCTGTGCATGGTCGGTAACCCCAATTACGGCCGTGTCGCCCTCAATGCGGATCCATTCGTGCGAAGCGGTGTATTTGAGATGATCGGGAATGTTGCTCATGATTTTTGGTATAATGGTTTTTTACGAAGCTCAGCCGGAAAGCGGCGTCCACGAATTTCGATTTCGATTTCGGCACCAGCCTTGGCGTAGGGTTGATTAATGTGCGCCATGCCAATGCCGGCCTGTAGGGAGGGGCTTTGGGTGCCGCTGGTCACAGTCCCGACCTTTTCTTCACCGATCCATACAGGATATCCCTCGCGGGGCGGCGGCGATTTGGCGATCATGGTAAAGGCCATATTGCGGCGGGTTGTTCCCTCGTTTTTCTGATGCCCCAACTCTCCGCGTCCACGGAATGATTTTTCCATGTCCACGAAACAGCCCAAACCAGCTTCCAGTGGTGAAACTTCTTCGCTCAATTCATGACCGTACAACGGATAGCCCATTTCCATGCGCAAGGTATCCCGTGCCCCGAGCCCTGCGGGTTTGATGCCGTGATCCTGCCCTAGTTCCATGAGGCGACCCCAGAGGGTTGTGATAACTTCATTCGGCGCTATCAGCTCAAAGCCATCTTCGCCAGTATAACCGGTGCGCGAAACGTACACGTCTTTGCCCTCAAAGATAAACACGTCAATCTGGTTTTTCTCGAGCGCCGCAGGATGCTCCACGGCAATGAGACCAGGCATTGTGAACAGTTGGTTCACAAAACGATTCACGTGCGGCCCCTGGACTGCCACTGCCGAAAGATTATCCGACTCGTCCACCACATTAACCGTGCGCGTGGATCCGAACTCGATCACCAGCCGTTGCAACTCCGCCAAATCTTGTGGGATGCGCGAGGCATTGACCACCAGCAGGTAGACTTCCTTGGCAATCCGGTAAACATAGAGATCGTCTAACACCCCGCCGCGTTCATTGCACATGAGCGTGTATTGGGCATCCCCTACCGCAAGATTGGAGGCCGTGTTGGTGAGTGTGGAATCTAGAAACTCCGTCGCCCGCGCACCGCCGACCATCAATTCCCCCATGTGGGAGATATCAAACAGTCCGCACGCCTCGCGCACGGTTCGATGTTCATCGACAATGCCCGAATATTGAACGGGCATTTCCCACCCGCCAAAATCAATGCAGCGAGCCCCAAGAGCCTGATGCGTCTCAAACAGGGTCGTACGCCGCGGGTCCGCCATTTATTAACCCCACTTCTCGAGAATCACCTGTTCCTTGGGCGCGCCGAGTTCGTCCTTGGCCAGCGTCTCGGCCATTTCCACCAAGGCATTCGGTCCGCATGCATAAAAGACGGTGTTGTCGAGACCATCGATGTGTTCTTTGATCCAGTCAGCATCAATCCGACCACGGCGCCCTTCCCATGGGTCGTCATCTGCCAAGCGCGTGCAGGTCACGAGGAACTTAAAATTGGGGTTTTGTTTTTCCAGCTCGCGAAATTCATCATTGAAAATAATATCATCGGTCGTTCGTACGGTATAGAGGACGGTGATCCGGGTATTTAAATTTCGGCGAGTCGCTTCGCGCACAAATCCACGGAACGGCGTCACGCCTGAGCCACCCGCGATACATATCAAATGACGTCCTGGTGGATCAAAGACAGGGAGAAACTTACCAACCGGCTCGATCACTCCCATCAAATCCCCCTCCTCGGCCCAGTCGACAATACTGGTACCCATCTTGCCATCACGCTTGACCGTCACCTCAAAGTTCCCGCGATCCAATGCGCAGGAACTAAGCGAATATGCACGCTTGTATTTCGGATGGTGCGGCCACCATACGGTGATAAACTGTCCGGTCTTGAAGTCCAAATCGTAGCCTTCAGGCCACTTGAATTTCAGTGTCTTAGTATCAGGCAACTCCATGGTCGCCTGCTCTATTTCCATTTCAACTTTAAGCTTTGCCATTATATGTGCACTATTTTGAAAAGCCCTATTTTATTTCGTAAGCCGCACCCTCTGTTGTACTGCGAACATAAATGCGGCCGTTGGCCAGCACCGGCGTGCTCCAGCATTTACCGACTACTGCTTTGGACTCGGCCAATTGCTTGTAGCCGGACGGCGAGCCGGCAACGAGGACGAGCTTGCCGTAATCCGTGAGGGCCAGAATATTCTCCCCCACACGGATCACATTGCCCGCGCCGAAGCCTTCCTGCTCCCACTTGATTTCGCCGGTAGCGATGTCCACGCATTTGAGCGGGCCGTCACCGTATTTTTTGAAACTAAACATCCCGTACAAGTGACCGTTCTTTAGCACCGGCGTGCTCCAATGGTTCGCCACATGTTTGTGGCCAGGAATACGCCAGATCTCTTCCGAGCCCCATTGTCCGGCCTTGAGCGACACCTTGTATGCGCCGCCGCCCACACCGTAACCGGCCGAGCAGAACACCACGTTTCCATCCACGATCGGCGAGGCTGCTGTGGAGACCGCGAATTTGAATGGTTGCTTCCAAAGAAGCTTCCCGGAATTAATCTCAACTGAAACCAAGCCGGAAACGCAGAAAAAGATTACCTGACGCACACCGTGAATCTCTGTCACGACCGGCGTGGCGTGAGTCACTGTCTCCGTGCAGGTTTTCCAGGCAAGCTTGCCGTTGGCCTTATTGAAAGCCAGCAACGACTGGCCTACGCCGCCTCCGCCAACGATCACGAGATCGCCATCCACCACCGGTGAAGCGGCGTTTTTCCATTTGATCTGTTGCCCAGCAAAATCCCCCAGCAAATTATGAGACCATTGCTTTCGGCCGTTTTGCAGAGAGAAACTCGCCAACACAAAATCAGCCGACAACACATAAACCGAGCCGCCATCAATCGAAGGTGTCGAGCGCGGGCCATCCCCGCCTTTGTTGTCATTGGCTCCAGCGTTTCCGCCATCATGGCCATAATCCGCCGCATCAAGCGCTACTGTCCATACGGTGCGGCCTGAGCCAGCTTCCAGAACAGCGACCGTTTCCTTGCCTTGGACAGCGTAAAGCGTGGCAGCGAAACCACCGGCAACCGCAAAGGAGCTAAACCCGTTCGGCGCCGGAGTTTTCCAAGCGGCCTTCAAGCCTTCCGCACCCCAGGGCTCCAAAGATTCCATAGAGGCACCGGTATGGTGCGGCCCGCGGTATTGCGGCCAATCATCGGCCGTCACGGAAACTGCCATACTGGCGGCGAGCAATAGAGAATGCGTTTTCATGAAAATTGAGACGTGATTTTCGATAAAACAGCCGAACGCTTCAAGCCTGATTTTGCACTAGATCCAGATTTTGCAATGCCGTTGCATCCACCACGTTGTTCGGAGTGGAGTCCTCCGCAACGGACGCTGCGGTTACCCCATCCAAACGCTGGATCAATTCTGCGGCCAACACATCGTAGGCAGCGGTTCCTAACCCATCCGGATCATACGCCAAAGCCGGCTGGCCGTGGCTCGGAGCCTCAGCCAATCGAGTAGCCCTTGGAATCGTTGTTCCGAAAATGGTCTCCGCAAAATGTTCGCGCACTTCATCGAGCACTTGTTGCGACAGTCGCGTGCGACCATCGTACATGGTCATTACTATACCCGTGATATGCAAATCCGGATTATCGCCGGAATTACGAACCTGATCGATCAGGCGCTGCACCATGGAGATTCCCTCGAGTGCGTAGTATTCGCATTGAATTGGCACGATCAAGGAGTCCGTAGCCACAAACGCATTCAAGGTAAGCGACCCTAGGGACGGCGGGCAATCGATCAAAATGATGTCGTACACATTGGCCATGCGCACCGAATGAAGTGCTCTCTGCAGACGGTGCAGGCAATCTTCCATGCGCGGCAGATCGATTTCTGCGCCGCACAAATTGACCTCACCGGGAATGATTGAAAGATTCTCGTAAGCGGTGCGAACAATTTGG
>Ga0315320_10001903_pt1 | contig 17327 bp, 14 predicted proteins | sample M140m21515metaG_FD_203458 | JGI IMG/M metagenome (GOLD analysis project Ga0315320, IMG submission 203458) | Ammonia-oxidizing marine archaeal communities from Monterey Bay, California, United States - M1 40m 21515 | ecosystem: Environmental > Aquatic > Marine > Coastal | place: USA: California... | reverse complement strand
TGCTGCGTCAACAACTGATAAATGCGTCCCGATCCGAAACGTGGACGTTGACGAGCCAGTGAACGCATCTCGTTGAGTAGACGCGGTTCATCGTCTGTCCGACGCGAATGATATCGCTGGGTGTTGCTTGGTTGCCCCAGAACGTGGCAGGCACGACGCTCCGAGGCTGTTTCTGGCCCCAAACGGCTACGCACGGCGGATACCGTGCGTCGGCGACGTTTAGGGCTTACCAGCTTCCCTTGGCGGCCTCCTTGAGAATCTCCATATCGAGGGCTTGCTCGGCAACCATCTTCTTCAGCCGTGCGTTCTCTTTCTCAAGAGTCTTCAGTTGCTTGGCCAGCTCCGGCTTCATACCACCGTACTTCTGTTGCCAGCGGTAATACGTCTGTTCGGTGATTTCCAGCAATTTGCAGACCTCGGGCACCTTCTTGCCCTTACCGAGTTCAACATCGGCTTTACGCAGTTTGGCAACAATCTGGTCCACTGTGTGACGTTTCTGAGGCATTCTGAAAGTCTTTTCCGAGCGGTATGCTCGAGCAAGATTCTCTCACTCACAATGGTGTAATTCTACGGGGGGAGGTCAGTGATTAAAGAATGCGAACGTGCGGAACCGTTTGTTTTTTGAATTTGAAAGAACACCAGCATTCGCCAACCGCCGGCTCTAAACATCAGTCACGCGTCGTTTCCGACGAGATCGTGTACCGACGTCCTGCCGGAAATGTGGTTTCGGAACGGGACTTTCTGCCTGTTGCGACAGAGCTTCATCACTCGAGTCGAGGTTCCCAAGATACTCTTCGCGAACCTTAGGATGCTGCTTCACTTCCTCAGGGGTTCCGTCAATCAGAACCTGCCCTTGGTAGATCACGTAACAACGTTCTACCGTCTGCAGAATCTCACGAGCAGCGTGATCGGTAATCAAGACGCTGATGCCACTGTCGCTTAATTGTTTGATAACACCTTGAATCGATTGCACTGTTACTGGGTCGATGCCAGCGAAGGGCTCGTCCAGCATTACAATTTCGGGATTAGAGACGAGGCATCGCGCAATCTCGAGCCGGCGACGTTCTCCACCGCTCAAGCCACCCGCCCGACTCTTTCGAATATGGGTGATATTGAATTCTTCCAGCAGCTCATTGGTGCGATTCTTTCGAGTAGCACGGTCGACACCAAGCAGCTCGAGTAGCGACGAGATGTTCTGCTCAACGGTCAGCTTTTTGAAAACACTCGGCTCTTGGGGCAGATACCCCATGTGTCCATCCTTGGCACGACGAAACATCGGCCAATTCGTGACATCACGTCCTCCTAGGTACACACGACCCCGATCAGGCTCGACCATCCCACAAATCATACGAAAACTGGTTGACTTACCAGCACCGTTGGGCCCAAGCAGGCCAACAATCTCGGCTTTGCCGACCGTAAGATTAACACCATCGACGACACGCCGACGCCCATAGGTCTTCTGCAATCCAACAGCCTCAAGAATGGGCTGCTGTTGTGTTGGCGGCTCTGTTTGATTCAGCGGAGCATTCATAATCTGGGAATCCATTCCACACTTCCTTGTTATCCTTAGCGGATCAATTTCATCCGCTTGAAGTTCGGCAAAAACGGAACAGGCGAGTTCCATGAGTGGGGCCAAAATACCACCAGAGCTTTGCCTACCAATAAATCACGCGGCACAAATGAATCGTCTGACCATTGCCAGGCATCCTCATTCACGCCACGCGGAAGAGGCAATTGACGCTTGGTTCCCGCCCAACAGCGTGCATCCAGACTCTCAGGACTGTTGTCACCCATCGGAAAAAACTGATCATAACCGGGCTGGTCAGGAAACGAGCGGAGTTCAAACTCCACCGTCCGTCGAGCACTCCACCCCGGAAAGGTATTCCAACTGGCCGGGTCGGCGAGAATCTCTTGAATTTGAATGGGCCCGGAAACCGCTCCATCGGTAAGCTGGCGCAACAGATTCATGTCGTAATCATAAATCCCTGAGCGGCTACTCTTGGTAGAGATGTAGTACTTGTCACGATGAATGCGTAGAGATGTCACCGTTGCATCGCCTCCCCGAACAGCAAGCCCCACTGGCGCACCATCCAAAGGATGCTCAGGAAGATACATGGGGTGAGCTTCTTCAACAGTACGAAAATTCCGTGCGTCAAAGGTGGTAGGACGGTCAAATTCAACCAATGAACCATCAACCCAAAGCAGCAACTGATCATCACAGTTGCTGAAGCGTATGTCGTGAAGTTCACCATTCGTGACGGAAGTGATCGCAGTTGGCACCCCCACACTACCGTCTTCGGCTGGATTAAAATCACGTGGTTCAACATCATCAATCGCCAAGCTTGCTTGACCGCTGGACAAGTCAATTCTGCAGCGGTATTTAACGCCAGCCTCCACCAACTCAAGCATCAATTCTTTACTATTGTTGGATGTTTCGATTTGAGCTTCCACCATCAAATCCCCAACCCAGTCCATCCCGTCTCGTCCGATTCCCTCTCTGCTCTGGTCGGCTCCCCCCCATCGCGTTAGAGGATTGCCAAAACGATCCTCAAATTGCTTAACACTCTCCCCTGAATTAAATCTTGGTGCGAACTCGCCCTGCGAGTAGCCACTGTTCATCATTCGAGAAATCGGGGAACCACCAGAACTGGACGGACGGTTTCGATACACCTCGCTTGCTGGTACGAGAACGTATGAACCATAAGCGTAAAAATCGGTGATCGCGCGGCTGCTGTAAGGATTGACGTTGGCCAGCGACCCACCCGATCTTGCCAATTCCCACTGCTCGTCGGTCGGCCAACGGTGAAAATAACGAAGCCATTCAAAACGATCTGGATTACCATTTTTCAGAACGGCTTCCATTCCGTCTCCGGTTCTCGCAATCTGCCAGGAGTCCTCGGGTGGCGTTTCGGCTTTTTCACGCCAAGGTTGCCAACGACTTGGATAGTTGGCCGCGATCAAATCCTCGGATTGATGATCCGTGTCGTAAACCAATTGACGCATCGCCAGCAGTTTGTCTGCCGGCTTGCGAAGAATTTCACTCTCCTCATCGGTACCGGTCGTGCTAGCGTAGACATCACCATGCCTGATCGTGAGGGTCTCATTGGGTAGCCCCACCAACCGTTTGATGTAATTCTGCTTGGGGTTGCCAGGGTACTTAAAAACGATGACGTCCCATCGTTCCGGCTCATTCAGCGTGTAGGTAAATTTACTGACTAGAATCCGATCCCCGTTGAACGTTCTTTCATTACTGTCATTCACAAGATCGAGCGGATTGACGTAACGACAATTTGGACAGATGCCAGCGACAACAACATCATCCATGCTGCTACCAGAGCGTTCCCTACTAGCTCCCACCTGAAATGATGTTCCGCATTCATCGCAAACTAAATCTTTGTGGGCTCCCATCAGAGTGGGTGCCATCGACCCTGTAGGAATAACAAACGCTTCGGCAAGAAAAGCGCGAAACAAAAGAGCGAGAATGAACGCCACCACAAACGCTTCGACCGTTTCCCGCTGAGCAGCAATCCGAAAGGATTCTGCCCGGATTTCAGCGGGATCCCGGTTGTCCTTCGCAGGCTTGCTTTCGGAGTTTTTCGTGTTGCGTTTGCCCATGGATGGTTGCAAGAAGTGTTCTTAGGTGATGATTGCAAATAAGCGAGGCCGCATCCTAGCTATTCTACGTGCCTTGCGATACTTCGATTCAGGGCATGATCTGGGAAACCAGGAGCCAAAACCGACGTTTTCCCTACTTTTCCCAGCATCAGCGTGTCTACATTGCTGTCATTCAAACTCTTTTCGCCCTGTTCGCCCAAATCTTTGTCAGACACTCAAACCAAACGGCATAATACTGTGGCATGCAGAATCTGACAGACTGGTGAAATCACAAAGCACCAATCAAGGTTGGTGAAAGCACAGCCCACGCTGAGAAGAATACAGCCCGACAACCCAACGCGTTGATCGAGGAGTGATTTCATGCAGTGTGGCGACTCGCGCGATCCCACTAGCGGTACGGATCAATCCGCGCCTCTGTTTTCAGTAATCCACCTGATTTCCCTGTCAATGCAATCGGGGCTGGGACCATGCACTCTATCTGCCTTACTTGATGAATTTGGCACGGCAGAATCCGTCTTATCTGCCACGACATCCGAACTTCTTTCCATTCATGGTGTGGGAGAAAAAACAGTCGAACAAGTTCGTCAGGCGAATGATCTAGATCAGGCTGCCGAAGTATTACGTTGGTGTGAACGGCAAAGAACAAATATCATTCCACAGGCGTCAGGCTCCTTTCCCCGCTGGCTGTGTGAACTTCCGGATGCCCCGGCTATTCTTTACGTGCGAGGTGAGTTGATTCCGACGGATCGCTTGTCGGTTGCGGTGGTCGGAACTCGACATGCGACCCCCTACGGAATAACGCAGGCCAATCGATTCGGATATGGCTTAGCAAAGGCCGGGATCACAGTCGTCAGCGGCTTGGCTCGCGGCATCGATGCGGCAGCGCACCGTGGAGCTATTGATGCAGGAGGACGAACAGTCGCGTTCCTCGGCAGCGGTCTCGCAAAGATCTACCCGAACGAGCATGCAGAACTCGCCGATGACATATCACGTTGCGGAGCAGTCATCAGCGAATACGCTCCCTCCTGCCCACCACGATGCGGACAGTTTCCTCAACGAAATCGGCTAATCGCAGGTCTCACACTCGGGACGCTTGTGGTCGAGGCGCCTGACCGTAGTGGAGCATTGATTACCGCACGTTTAGCTGGAGAATTAAATCGTGATGTCTTTGCCTTACCTGGCCCCATTAACAGCCGAGCATCTCGCGGCTGCAATCAGCTCATACGTGATGGCGCTATTCTTGTACAATCGATCGAAGAACTCATCGACGAACTTGGTCCTATGAGCGAAGCACTCCCCACAGCGGCTGGGCAATCAATACGCAACAGCAGTGAACTCAATCTGAACGAGATCGAAAACTGTGTTCTGAATGCCATCCAACCCACGGGTAGCTTGATCGATGAAGTCATTGCCATCACTCCTTACACCGCCCAGCAAGTATTAGCTGTGATCAGTGTTCTTGAGATACGCCGCTTGATTCGCCGGCTAAGTGGCCAATACGTGTCGCGCATCTGAAATGGGCACACCACAATAAACCAACCTAGCCCCCTTGCGGCGAACACCCTCGTCATTAACACACGCGTTCGAAAAATGCTTTCACGTCTCACTACCAAAGCTTCTCAGCACCGAGCGTCACTTGTCATCACACCCTCTCATCTGTTCGAGCTTCAAGAAGTCACTGGATCGAGCAACTTCCGCAAACGCGATTGCGACAAACCAGGGCCTCTACCGATATCCTTGTCTGAAACAACCAGTGACAACAGAACAAAAACCCGAGACGAACGCACCTCCTTTGGCTCTGGTTGCTTCCTCATGCACGAAACTCAAATTACGGAGTAAATAACGCTGGCGACGCACAACAAACTCGGTAGCACCCACTCGAGCGATAGTCCATGCAAATTCCAAGTGAGAAAACTGGGTAGGGAGACTGGTTGCGAGGATGAAGTCCTAGCGAGTGAGCATCCTCACAGCGTTTTGGATGCTGCATGGTCTCCGACGCCAGAAGACAATCACTCGAACAACCTTGAGATAATACAGCCAGGCCCGACCGCGAGAAGCGTTCCGTCTCGGACCAACGGCCGAGTTCTAAAACAACGAAAACGCCAAGATTCAGCTTGTGAGACCCATCACAAGCCCAAGGCCCCAAAGATAGATAAAGCCCCCTTAAATGACTTTACGGTTATTTTACTTGACCCAATAGGCATTTGAGGCGTATAATCAACTACACACAGCGAGAGAGACCATTCGGCTCGATTCACTGTCTTTCGTCCGCTGTATGTGCTCATGAGCAAATCGCCCTGAGCCAACTTCCAACTCTTCTACGATTGCAGCTTGGCTGCCACGAGCCGACAGCCCGACCGTCGGCATTCTGGTCATTCAACCGTCCCGATTCGCCGCCGGACTGGAACGCGAATCATCGACCACTTGAGCGATGACGCGGCAAGGCAGGGATGCGTCCTCAGCTTCTTGGAGGTCGAAAATGGGTCAGTTGCCGGCAAGTGCCGACGCACAAAGTGCACTCAAAAAGCGGTTCGCCACCAGCGCAGACACGACCTACGGGCAACCGGGCCGCAGCATGGTGATGCGTCGACGCAATGACACTGCACATGTTGCATCGAACACTTCAGTCGCTGGCATTGCAACCTACAAAAATGTGCCGGCGTTTGGGCTGCTGCAACATGCGGCTGAGAAAATCCCAAATCGCGACGCAGTGATCTATGGCGATCATCAATGGAGTTATCAAGACCTGAACCGTAAAGCGATTCACGCAGCTGCCATGTTGCAGCGTCTGGGCATACGCCCAGGTGATCGGGTCGGCATTCTGTTGCCAAACGTGCCGGAATATATCATCGCTGCAAACGCTATATGGCGAGCGGGTGGCGTGGCAATTGCAATCAGCCCACTCATGGTTCAATCTGAAGTACAGGATTTGCTGCACAAAACCGGTTGCCAGCATGTGATCTGTTTGGACATGCTTTCACACCTCGTTCACGACAGCAAAAACAAAACGGTTCAATCATTACTGGTTTCGATTCGACAGCACCTACCTGCACTCCACCAACTGGGTTACCTATGGGCACGTCATAGTCGTACTGGTTCATGGACTCTGCCGACAAACTCCCACAGCAAATGGTTTTGGCATGAGATAAATGCAACGCAAAGAAAATGGCAGCCGATCTCAATCGATCCCGTTCATGATCCAGCCTACATCTTGCCCACTGGTGGAACGACAGGTTCACCCAAAGCAGTGACATTGAGTCACACCAACATGGTGTCGAACGCATGGCAACAATATCAGTGGACGGGTGGGACATTTGGCGAAGAAAAAATGCTGGCCGTGCTGCCATTTTTCCACAGTTACGGAATGAGCGCCACAGTCATGGGCGGCGTTGCGATGGGGGCAACATTGGTGCTTCATCATCGCTTCGCCGTCCGACCGGTCATACGCTTGATTGAAGAACATGCTCCCACTGTTTTCCATGCTGTTCCAGCGATGCTGGTAGCGATGAATGAGAGATTTGGATCACACCCGCCCAAAATTGAAGGCTTACGTTGGGTCATTTCCGGCGGTGCATCACTGGATGGTGAAGTGGGCAGCGAATTTTCGCGACACACCGGAGCACTCGTCGTCGAAGGCTACGGGCTAAGCGAGGCCTCCCCTGTCACACACGTGGGGAACCTCTTTTCATCAGCACGCTACGGAACAATTGGTCTTCCACTGCCAGGCACGGAATGCAGAATCATCCCAGTCGAAGAACCAGATGACGATCAAGCCGACCAACCTGCGGATAACCCTACACAGGGCAGTCCCAAACGCGATCAGCTGGAATCGTTACCTACGGGAGAAGTTGGTGAACTCCTTATACGTGGTCCGCAAATCATGTTGGGATACTGGCAGGACCAGGCTGCAACCGATCAAACCATTTGCAATGGTTGGCTACGAACTGGTGACCTTGCCGTCGAATCTGAAGATGGACATTTCACGATCGTAGGACGGCGAAAGGACCTGATCATCACCTCAGGATTCAATGTGTATCCGGCAGAGGTGGAAGAAATCCTGCGAGAAGCACCAGGTGTCGACGACGCTGCGGTTGTCGGCATCCCAGACCCTCAACGTGGCGAGATGGTCATGGCGTTCATTGTCCCTCGCGCGGGTAGGGAACACGATCCGATCAGTCTCCACAAACACTGCGAACGGCATCTATCCAAGCACAAACGCCCACGCGCCTACGAAGTTTGCGACGGCGACTTACCACGCAACTTCCTTGGCAAAGTGTTGCGACGCAAGTTGCGAGAATCCTTCGATGAGAAGTCCAACCATCACGAGGAGAAACAGGCATGAACAAGTTTCAACCACTCGCCGTGATGGCGGGGTCACGAACACCATTCGCCAAATCTTTCACTTCCATGAGTCAAGTGTCAGCCGTTGACTTAGGAACCACGGCCGTAAAAAACCTGCTGAACCAAGCAAACCTGGAAGGCGGTGCTGTTGACGAAGTGATCATAGGAAATGTGTCGGGGCCCCCTGATGCTGCCAACATCGCCAGAGTGATTTCACTCATGGCAGGAATCCCGCAAGATCGCATTGCACACACGGTCAATCGCAACTGTGGCTCGGGGATGGAATCGATTGTCGCAGCGTGGCAATCCATCAACGAAGGCCGATCTGAACTTGCCATTGCGGGTGGCACTGAATCAATGTCGCAAGTCCCGATGCTGTGGAGTTCGGAAGCACAAGCGAAATGGCTACAAATGGCTAGGGCAAAAACTGTTCGGCAAAAACTCAGTGCCCTGACTTCATTCCGACCACGTCACTTCAAGCCGGTCGTCGCACTCGAACTGGGCCTTACCGACCCAACATGCGGTTTGAACATGGGACAAACCGCTGAATTACTTGCTGAAAAATTCAATATCACAAGAGCTGAACAGGACCAGTTCGCATTAGAGAGCCACCTGAAAGCCGAAGCAGCTCAACAAGCATGCTTTCTTTCGGGTGAGTGCAGGGCAGTAGTCCATGTCGGTGACAAGACCATCGACAAGGACAATGCGATCCGAAAGGGGCAGTCGATTGAGCAACTTAAAAAGCTTCGCCCCATTTTCAAGCGGGCAGGAAGTGTTACGGCTGGCAATAGCTGCCCACTGACGGATGGTGCAGCGGCTCTACTTTTGGCCTCAATGAACCAGGCTGAAAAACTTTCATCAAAGCCACTCGGATACATCACAGGCTATGCCATCGCGGGCTGTCGCCCAGATCACATGGGTCTTGGCCCAGTCCACGCCACAGCAAAACTGCTGAAAAACACAGGCCTGTCGTTGGAAGATTTTGATCTCGTAGAAATCAATGAAGCATTCGCGGCGCAGGTGATTGCCTGCCAACGCGCGTTTGCCTGCGAAAGCTACGCAAAAAGCGAACTTGGCATGGCAGGTGCGGTGGGAGAACTGCGGCCTGAGATCACCAACATTCATGGTGGTGCAATTGCACTGGGACACCCGGTGGGCACCACCGGAACACGAATGATTCTTACTTTGCTACGTAGCCTACGAGCAGCTGAAAAACGCCGTGGACTGGCAACCCTTTGCATTGGCGGTGGACAAGGGCTTTCGATGATCGTGGAAACCGATTTGGAGATGTGACAATGAATGATGGAAAATACAACAACTTTTGCTTTCACGTCGACGAACGCAATATTGCCACCGTCACGCTGGACGTTCCGGGGCACCCGCTGAATATTCTCAATGAATCTGTGATCTCTGAATTGGATGAAATCATCCGTGAAATAGAGAACTGCAATTCAATCGAGATCGTCATTTTCCAAAGTGGAAAGGAAAGTGGTTTTTTGGCAGGTGCTGACGTCAACGCGATTGCAGCAATCGGATCTGCTACCGAAGCAATCCACATCATTGAAGCTGGCCAAAATCTTTTCCAACGCATTGAGTGGCTTACCATCCCAACCATCGCGATCATTCATGGCCCATGCATGGGCGGCGGTCTGGAACTCGCTCTGTCATGTGATTACCGAGTAGCAAGAGACAACAGCTCGACCAAACTTGCCCTCCCCGAAATCAAACTTGGATTGATTCCCGGCTGGGGTGGCACCCAACGACTACCGGCTCAGGTTGGTGTCCGAAATGCATTGTCGATGATTCTGACAGGGAAACAGATCAATGCAACAGAAGCGCGTCGCATGCACTTGGTCGATGCTGCAATCGCACCCAATTCCTGGGAGCAAGATGTACAAGTTTTCATCGACAACATCTACCGAGGCATGGCACCTGCTGCTCCGAAACACAACTGGAAACGCAAGCTGGCAAACACCAGTATCGGGCGACGCTTGATTCTGCACATGGCTGGAAAATCAATTTCTGGCAAACAGGAAAACTACCCCGCATTGGGCGGAGCGCTACGAGCGATCCGGGCATCCTTCGGCCGGGGCCCAAAGGGGTTTGCTACCGAGCGAAACGAGTTTGTAGAGCTTCTGGGTTCTCAGACTTGTCGCCACCTACTTGACCTTTTCTTCGCCCGGGAACGGGCCCGCAACCTGCACACTTGGACAACCGTCGCGTCGCAACCAGATTCGCCAGTCCCCATACGCCGTGTCGGTATCGTTGGCGCCGGAGCCATGGGAGCGGGGATTGGACAACTGGCAGCGTTGCGTGGCTACGATGTCGCCATTCGCGAGATCGACACTCCAGCCGCCAAGGCAGGTAATGACCGTGTCAATCAACTCATTGATGATCTTGCGGCTCGAAAAAAATGGAGCAGCAAGAAGGCTGACCACCTAAGTTCCAAAATCAAGATCAACTGCGATGAATCATTGCTGGATCAGTGTGACCTTGTGATCGAAGCCGTGACCGAACGCCAAGATGTCAAGAACAAGATATTTACAGAACTTGATAACCGTGTTCAAAGATCAGCCATCCTCGCCACGAACACCTCGTCTTTGTCGGTCTCACGAATGAGCGAGGCCACCAGCAGAGAAAACCTCGTCGCGGGACTCCATTTCTTTAATCCAGTGCATCGCATGGAGCTTGTTGAGGTTATCCGCGGGGACGCTACCGATGCGCAGACAATCTACCAACTCGTGAGCTTTGTCAAAGCTCTTGGAAAAACTCCGATTGTGACGACGGATACGCCCGGATTTCTCGTCAACCGCGTTCTTTTCCCCTACCTCGGCGAAGCAGTGAGAATGGTGCAGGGAGGATTGAATCCAGAGCTGATCGACAGGGAAGTGCGGCGTTTCGGCATGCCCATGGGGCCACTCGAGTTGCTCGACCAAGTGGGAATCGATGTCGCCCATCATGTTGCCAACTCACTGCACGAAATTCTACCCAACGTGAACCCTGTTCTCGAATTCCTCGGAAAGATGCTTGAGCGAGGTCATTTGGGAAAGAAAACAAACATCGGATTCTATCACTACCAAGACGGCAAGCGTGGAGCATCCGCGATTCCTGCTTATGCCCAAATAAGATCAAACGGGCGCGGTTTTTTAAATCCAGTGGACGACGGCCTGACGACTGTTCAACGCCGACTGGTTTACCCCATGCTCATCGAGTCCGTGCGATGCCACTCGCAAGCGGTTGTCAATGATGCCTGGGCGATTGACATGGGGATGGTACTGGGCACCGGTTTTGCCCCTCACCGAGGAGGCCCCCTGCATCTCGTCGACGCCATTGGAGCACACAACTTACTGATCAACTTGCGTCAACTTCGTGACCAACTCGGTCCCCGCTTCACCCCCCCCAAAGCCCTGGTGGTGATGTCGGCGATGGGCAACAAATTTTTCGGACCTGAGGAAACCCCTGAGCAAACGCTAGTCACGACCACGTGACGGAATACCTCGTGCAGCCCCACTAACAACAGACAGGCACGCAACCACGTGAGCCTTTTCCAAACGGAGTAAACACCATGAGTCTCGATCACAAAACATCACGACCATCGGATGAAAACCAGATTGATTCTGCACGCTCGAATGACAACATGAATTCACGACCAAAATCAGGTGAGTCGTTTGCAGAAGTTGCATTGCGTCTGGGTGGAGCATCTGCAGAAGAGGCAAGACGCACCGGTGTCCTCGATACCGCTGATGATCAGGTCGAAGATCTCTTCGCACCACAGTACCAAACGGCCCAGAGCCCTGCGCATCGAGCAATCTGGGACACCAAGGTGCCAACGGAACTTTTTCAGTGCATCGACGAGATCCTATCCGAAGACGTCGAGCATGTGATTCAAAAGTCTCTGAATGTCGTCCGCAGTCACCGTGACCTGGGAACATTACTCAATCAGTCTGGAAAAATCTCAAACAACGTTCTTGATGATCTTGGCAGAACCGGGTACTGGGGCCTGCTGGTTGATAAACAGCATGGTGGCTCGGGCGCGTCGATGAGGCAGTTTTCAAAAATGATCACGCGGATGGCAACACTTGACCCGACGGTTGCCGGCCTCGCCTCAGTCCATGGCTGCATCGGGGCGGTGGATCCGGTCCGATCGTTCGGTACGCCAGAACAAAAGAAGCAATTCCTGCCAAAACTGGCAGACGGGACATGTTTGTCAGCATTCGCATTAACGGAACCGGGGGCCGGAAGTGACCTGACCGCCCTGAAAACGACTGCAGTCCTCGATGGCGATGACTATGTTGTCAACGGCGAGAAACTCTTCATCACCAACGCTGTGCCTGGCCGAACCATCGGCCTGGTGTGCAAAATCGATAGTGTCCCAAGTGTCCTGATCGTCGATCTTCCGGAACAGGAGGATGAGAGTTTTCGACTCAATCGTTATGGAATTTATGCGTTACAGCGTGTTCACAATAATGGGCTGATTTTCAAGAACTTTCGCGTACCGAAAGAAAACCTGCTTCGGCCGCAGCAGGGCGATGGCCTCACGGTTGCTTACCATGGCCTGAATCTTGGTCGAGTTGCCCTATGTGCCAACGCTTCCGGAACAATGCGTTGGATGCTGGCCGAAATGCTGCCTTGGGCTGCCTACCGCTCGACTTATGGTCAAGCGATTGACCACCGCGAACTCGTTCGCCGTCGGATCGCACGCATGGCTGGGCTGATTGTTGGATGCGATGCCTTGACTCAGTGGTGCGCAGGCTTGTTGGACCAAGGCTATCGAGGTGAAATGGAATGCATCATCGCAAAAATCTTTGGTAGCGAAGCTCAAAAAGAAGCCGCCATTGAGTTGTTCATGAAGACACATGGAGGTCGGTCGTTCCTGCACGGCCACTTGTTTGGTGATAATGTGCACGAGTTTCTGGCACCCTGCATCTATGAAGGTGAAGGCGAGATGCTGGGCATGGCATTCTTTAAGTCGCTTGTCAAAGATCATGGCAAACGATTCTTTGAGCCGATTGGTCGAACACTGCACGAACTGAACGTGCGAAAACCCAATCCAATGAATCCACGACATGCTTGGGCTTTGAAAGGACCTCTTGCCACATACGCTAACTGGTACGCTACCCGGCGTTTGTCCGGGAGCCACTGGACCGATTTACCGGACATGCCATCAAGGCTGCGGGCACACGCGGTATTTGGAAAAAAGACACTTTCAAAGTCAGCATTCCTAGTCAGCGGGACGATGCGGCACCACCAATTGAAGCTGGCGGATCGCCAGTGCCGGATGTCGGCTCTTTCAGCACACCTGCAAGATGCCATTACTATCGTGGTGACCTCACTGTACGCAGCAGCGTCACAAGATCTGGTAACCCAACAGGCAGCCGATATTTTGTGCAGTGACCTGAGACGAAAAATGACGGGCGCTGCTGCAACCGATGCAGACTTCCGCCGCATGACAGAACTTGGCGCGACCATCGCAAATCAAGGCTGGCACGAACTTCAGGATGTGGTCCCTGGAAAGATCATGATGCCCTACCAAAGGGCATGAAACTGCTTGCCAAATATCTGGCATGATTAATTGCATCCATGGTGAATTCATTGGGACCGTTAGCCAACTGAGACAGGCCATCGATTGCACAACCGCGACAGGCAGAGGTAACCACGTGGAGGCTGCTCAACTTGCAAATAAAAGTCGCAGACGGGTGCAGGCCAACGTCCACATGCCCGCTGGTCCAAACCATGATTCACTCCCCCTTCATTACTGTTGTGAGATCCAAAATGAAACTCATGAACCTATTCATGCCGGGCCAACAACAAGACCAAACACAAGAACGTGGCCCCCGCAAGGCAGTGGTTGCGCTCGGTGGTGGGGGCGCGAGAGGTTTGGCACATCTAGGAACCATTCAAGCGATCGGCGAGTCAGGAGTGCAAATCGAGCGGATCGTTGGGGTCAGCATGGGAAGTCTGGCAGGCGCCTTGTGTGCTGTCACGCCAGACACTTCTCTTGCACAGGCCAAAACGACCCAACTTCTGCACTCGCCGACCTTTCAAAAAAGGCAACGAATGTTGTTTGGGGGAACCACGCCAGAGGACCAATTGACGAGTGGGATTTTTTCGTGGTTTGAAAGAGCCAAAAAGTATCTCCATGCCCATCGAAAACTGACCAAGGCTGTCACGAGCCCGGCACTGATGTCAGACATTGCCTTGCAAGAAGCAATCGACCATCTGCTACCCGACATCAATATTCAAGATTTGCCGATTCCGATGAGTGTTGTCGCTGTCGATCTGCTATCAGGCCAGCGGGTGATCCTCGAAAATGGACCACTGCGAAAAGCGATTCGGGCCTCCACTGCCATCCCAGGCATATTCCCTGCGGTGCGATGGGATGACATGCTTCTTTCGGATGTTGGAGTCATTGAATCGGTACCCGCGTTGATCGCCAGTTCCTATGCCAGCGACTTGACGATTGCAGTTGACGTGGGCCAAACCATCAATCGAGTCAAGAAATGCGACACGGCAATCGAAGCGATGTTGCGAATGGATGACATTTGCGAGAGCATGATCCGCCCAAAATTAATGACGGCAGCGGACATCCTGATTCAACCCAAGGTCGGTCATTACCCATGGTTTGACTTCACACACCCCGAGCGACTGATCGAAGAAGGACACCGAGCCGCGCATCTGGCGCTGGCCGAAATCGAATCCAACCAAGCAGCCTGACTGAGCACTCAACGTCAGGCGGCACCTTACGGGATCCAAGAAATCTCTGAACCGCGTACTCTCTAGCCTGGCTTTTCTTTTTGACCGATGAGCTAGCCAGGTATCACTTCACCACGAACGAGATCTTCAAAAGTCTCACGCTCTCGAATCAATTTGGCTTCGCCTGATTCAATCAGAACCTCAGCAGCACGTGTCTTGCTGTTGTAATTACTCGCCATCACAAATCCGTAAGCACCTGCATTCTCGAGTACCACGAAGTCTCCGACGCGGGTCATTGGCAGACGCCTCGAATCAACAAAGCCACCCTCACGTTGCGTGAAAATATCTCCCGACTCACACAGCGGCCCACCCACAACCACCTCCGCATGCTCTCGCTCCGATGCATCACCGCTTTTTGCCGCCACAGAAATTGGGTGGTAGGATCCGTACATGACAGGGCGAGCCAGATCATTGAAACCAGCGTCGACTAAAACGAAATGGTTGTCACCCACCTGCTTGACACTCCGCACCTCAGCGATCAGAAAACCGCTTTCGGCAGTGAGGAATCGACCAGGTTCGATCTCCAGCGTGACGTGGTGCCCAAATGCCTCGCTCAGCCGCGTACGTGTTGCATCCCACAGCTCGTAATACTTGGCCAGATCAACGTACGTTTCGTCGGCCTTATAAGGGACGGGCAGTCCACCGCCAGCGCTGATGGTTTTGATCGTGCGTCCAACTTCCTTCGCGGTACGCTCCATCGCATCGCATACCTCACTCAGATGCTCCAAATCTGTTCCGGACCCGATGTGCATGTGCAGCCCTGTCACGGTCACGCCCGTCTGATCCGCACGCCGCAAGCACTCGTCGATCTGGGTATGCCAGATACCATGCTTGCTCTGCTGGCCACCCGTATTCGTTTTCTGGCTATGCCCATGCCCAAAACCAGGATTGATCCTCAGAGTGACGTCGGCGCCTGGTCGCCGCTCTCCCAGTTGGCTGATCATGTCAGGAGAACCGCAATTCACATGAAGTGAATGTTTGATCACCAGTTCAAACGCGTCGCGATCAAAGATGTCGGCGGTGTAAACGACTTCGTGCTTTCCTGGATCAACTGAGTACCCGGCAGCCATCGCCCTTCGGATTTCGCCAGCACTCACCGCGTCGACGACCACATCCTGCTTTCGCATCCGATCCAGCACTGCCAAGTTTCCGCAAGCTTTCTGTGCAAAACGCACGACGTCAAAAGCCTTGAGCTCAGCAATTCGCTGATCAATGACCTGCTGGTCGTAAACGTAAACCGGCGTGCCGAATTTTTCCGCGAGTTCCGTGACTGCGATTCCGGCGATGTGGTTGCGAGAGGTAGCGAAGGTACGAACTGTAGACATGTGACTGGGAGTGAAAACGTGGACCGATAGTGAATACCGATCATTGTGACAAATTGGCGAATCCGCCGATAGGATCGGTCTCACTCTGGGCCGTCGCCAACAATCTGACAACGCTCCGACAACGACTCGAAAAAGGACGAACCACACCCCCCATCTGGAAAAACACCGCGAGATGATCTGCCCGCAGCGCACAGCTCGCAGCAGGCAGGATCAAAAGAAAGAGCTTCGCCTGCCGACTCTGGAAGCCTCAGACTGACTCACTAAGAAGAACCGTTCAAGCACCACACGCCAGACATGACCGATCATCTCAGCGCATTGCAGTAACTGCAGACGCCCCACTCGCATGACTCCCTCGAGAGCACATGCGGGGACCTCGTATTTGACGCGGATGACGCCAGTTCAAACCATCCCCGAGCGATGGCTACTGAAGCGGTTGCTGCTCGGTTGCAAGATGCGTCTCCAACGTCACAATGTCTTTTTTCCTTGGCCCCTGAGGACCGGGTCTACGGCCCCTTCGACGCCCTTGCTGAATGGGAATGAATCGGCTCTCGATTCGCTGCAACAACTTGCTGATGCATAGCTTATTGATACTCAGATTCATTTCTTCGGACTCGATTCTGAGCGAGTCGTGGAGACTCTTGGGAAGCCGAATGGTAATCATTCTTTCCGGCTCGGTGGCATCCCCTTTGGACGCATCCTGACTCCGCATGGCAGCCACCATCTCCTGCAGTTCGGCAAAGTCACTGCTATCCTCGAAATACCTCATTTCTTCTGGGGTAGGATAGAGCCGACGAACGATGCCGTCGGTCCCCAGCATCTCACGATAAAAGACCACCCACGCACCGGTCTGAGCGAATGCAGCCTGAGCAAGTCGCAGGACTTCCTGGCCCCGCTGCTCCAGAGGCAAATCGCAATTCGGTGCATCGATATTCAGACGTGAGGCAATTTGCTCGGCCTGTTCTGGATCAGGGTCGCTCGCATAGCGCAGGTCAGTGGTTTCTGTTTGAGCCATCGCAAGACAGTCCTTTGTGTGAGAATAGATCGGTGGTTGATTTGTTTCGCCAATCCTTACATCCCGTCAAACCGTCACACCCAAACTATGCTTTCAAAACAACTTACAGCTTTTGCCTAAACTTCAGGCACCCCTGCGCAAGTCGCAGTCGCGGCTAGATGCTCGCTTTTTAGGCAAATCGAAATGTGCAAAACCTAAGTGTCCACTAAGTTTCGCTCGATGTGTATTTGCCTGCATTTAGCGGAGAAAACGCCGCAATCACTGTGTTTTCTCCAAAAAAC
>Ga0315320_10001899_pt1 | contig 17343 bp, 15 predicted proteins | sample M140m21515metaG_FD_203458 | JGI IMG/M metagenome (GOLD analysis project Ga0315320, IMG submission 203458) | Ammonia-oxidizing marine archaeal communities from Monterey Bay, California, United States - M1 40m 21515 | ecosystem: Environmental > Aquatic > Marine > Coastal | place: USA: California... | reverse complement strand
TTATGTAAAGCGAATTGAAGAATTGGTTGGAATTCCTGTGGGCGTACTGTCTGTTGGCCCTGATCGAGTTCAAACCATCTTCACTGAAGCTGCAACCGAATTAGCACTCCAGCCCATTGCCTGAAAGATGACCGACCAGGGCCCCGATGCTTGCGAAATAGACCAGTTAGCAGATGTCCCTGCCGATGCTCGCCCGCAACACATCGCGATCATCATGGATGGAAACGGTCGCTGGGCCCAAAGTCAAGACTTGCCCCGTATCGAGGGGCATCGCCACGGGGTGAACACGGTTCGCATGATCAGCGAAACGGCCACTGAACTGGGAATCGCAGCGATAACACTCTATTGCCTGTCCAGCGAAAACTGGAAGCGTCCTCAGGCAGAACTCAATTTCCTGATGCATCTGCTTGAGCAATACCTGATCGAAGAACGTCGAACGATCATGGACCAAGGACTGCGTTTGAAAGTGATTGGGCGGCGAGACAGGCTGCCAGAAAATGTCCTGACAGAGATGGATCGGACGTTAGAAATGTCAGCCAACAATCCGGGCACCACATTGGTCCTCGCCATTGATTACGGCGGTCGAGATGAAATCACAAAGGTAACGCGGGATATTGCCGGCGAAGTCGCTGCCGGAACACTCAAGCTCGATGCCGTAAACGAAGATGCCATCACAAAGAGGCTCTACACTGCCGACCTTCCCGAAGTCGACTTGTTGATTCGCTCAGGTGGAGACATGCGGGTTAGCAATTTCCTGCTTTGGCAAATCAGCTATTCAGAAATCTGGATCACCGAAAAGTGCTGGCCCGAATTCACCCGCCAGGATTTCCTGAACGCAATTCGTGAATTCAATTCTCGGCAACGACGATTCGGAGGCTTGAATGTCAACGAATGATGACCAACCCATCAAACAACTTCGAAACAATGTCTTCATACACATCGACTCCTGTCTGAACACGGCATTCAACGTGCACACAGCAAGCGACCTTGCACCAACTTGCCGGGGCGTTTCGACTGGCCACGCAAGGGCAGGGCACGCGGCGCGAGTTCAAGACCTTAACGTTCAAAACAGAAGGGCACGTGCAACTTGTTAATCGATCGTTTGAAAACATCGGCCGTGCTAATTTCCATCACAGCGATCCTGCTGTATTTGGATGCCAACATGTCTCCAGCGGGAGTGGAGGGAATTTGGCTGCTACCTCTGCTGCTGTTTTTCTCACTGGGCACGGCTTGGGACATTTCCGGCTTGCTGTCCAACAGTGGTCGCCCAATCCACCGCAAGGCAACACTATTAGCCACGGCAATCATCACTCTTTCTGCTTGCCTTCCGATGATGTGGCCGCTGTTCGGATCAGAATATCCACCCAACTGTCCGGTTGGAAAACTAGGCTGGATTGTCATTGCTTCGGTGGCATCGATGTTCTTACTGCTGCTGGCGGAGATGAAGGATTACGGAAAAGGTCCCCCAGGTGCCATTGAGCGTACCTGTGGAGGTGTTTTTGTGTCTGTTTACGTAGGCCTGCCCATGGCATTGCTGGTTTCCCTTCGATCACTGGGGGACGGTAACTGGGGACTGGCCGCCATCCTGACCATGATCGCGGTAACCAAATCGACCGATGCTGGAGCCTATTTCAGCGGCAAAACCTTCGGCAAACACAAACTGATACCCCGGCTGAGTCCGGGCAAGACACGCGAAGGAGCAATCGGCGGAATTCTAATCGCCACGATCGTTGCATTCGTCTGCCTGAAGTGGCTTTTTCCAGCGATCGCAGGGGACTCGGTCGGTCCTGTCGAGGCAGCCACTATCCCTGCACTGGCCCAGCCTTTGTGGGGTGCATTATGCCTGGGGCCAACTCTGGCAATCACCGGAATGATCGGTGATTTAGCGGAATCCCTCGTCAAAAGAGACTCCAATGCGAAAGATAGTGGCAACCTTCTACCAGGACTCGGGGGCGTTTGGGACGTCACAGATTCACTGATCGCAGCGGTTATGCCTGCATTTCTTTGTTTCGTCGCTGGCGTTGCTGCCTGATTAAAACGGTGATTTGGCGGTTTCTTGACACCTCATCCTATGATTTCACCGGAAATGTATAGAATACTCACTGTTGACCCATCGATCCTTGCAGGCATCTGAATGACCGAAGCCACGCTTTCGATCACCAATCCTGACGAGATCCTGACCCTGTTCGGACCTCGCGACCAGCACCTGAGAAAGCTGCGCCGGTTGTTTGATGTTCGCATCACCCAGCGGGATGGCAGAATTCGCATCTCAGGTGAAGGTGAAGAAGACGTCCAACGGGCGACCCGGACGCTAGAGAAGCTCCGCCATCTCTCACGCCAAAAGGGAGAGTTAAGTCCCGGCGATATCGATGTAGCTGCCTCAGAAGAAGGCGCAGTCGTCGTCGGGACCGGCAAAGGGATCAGCCACTCTGCCGATGAAATCGACATTCAACATGCTGGCCGCCGTATCAAACCGCGGACCCCGGGGCAGGATGAGTATGTCAAAGCGATCCGCTCTCACGATCTGACCTTCGCGACCGGTCCAGCGGGGTGCGGCAAGACATACTTGGCCGTCGCAACCGCAGTGGAAGCTTTGCGATCTGGCAGCATTCGCAAAATCGTTCTGGTTCGGCCCGCTGTTGAAGCTGGCGAAAGCCTTGGTTTTTTACCGGGCGACCTCCGGGCAAAGCTTAACCCATACTTACGCCCGTTGATGGACGCGTTGGGTGAGATGGTCGACTATGACCAAGCTCGAAATTTGATGGAACAGGATGTCATCGAGGTGATCCCGCTGGCTTACATGCGTGGACGCACCCTGAGTGACGCGTTCATCATTCTGGACGAAGCACAGAACACGACCGTTGCGCAGATGAAGATGTTCCTGACCCGCATGGGCGAACGAAGCAAAATGGTTGTCAGTGGCGACGCAACGCAACAGGACTTGCCTCGTGGCGTAACCAGCGGGTTGCGTGATGCCATCCGCCGGCTAAGAAAAATCGATGCCATCGGCATTGTTAAACTTCAGGCCAGTGACATCGTGCGTCATCGACTGGTTCAGAAGATCGTCGAAGCCTACGATGAACTCGAACAACGACAACAAAATTCCGCACATGGGGACCAAACCGAACGACGATAATCTCGGCATATTTGAGTGGCATGAAATGAATGCACTCAGCAGGACAAGCCTGACGACATCCATACCGAGACAACCGATTGTTTGATTCAAAGCCATGAGCGGTGCAAACAAAACACGAACGCGTCAAGAACGCATCAACTCGCTGGGCATTCAAAAGCCGCGACTAGCTCAGTGGTGGCAAAACGGCAACAAAACCGACTTTTCCATCCGCGTAGCAATGGCGTTCATTTCCGGCATTGCCCTGCTGGTCATTTGCGAGGCATGGCAACCACCATTCGCTTTCCGGAAAGATCAAGTTCCAGCTCGAGAACTGATCACCCGAGTCGACATGCAGGTTCCCAATGAAGCCGAAACAAATGCGCGTCGCGAACAGGAAAGCAAAAGCTTTGTCACGTATTATCAGAACAACACTCAACCGATCGATGAATTGATCGCATCGTTGAAAGACGATCTGTTTCTCGTTTTGCCTGTTCCCTCTTTTGATGAATTGAAGGATGAAGAGCTAACTGCTTTTTCAAACTTTTTCGTCGGCGATGAGACCGAAACAGAAGATACACCAGCGAGACGCTTCGGGATCATGAAATCTGTCTTTGCAGATGACTCTGAATTAAAAACACTCGATACAGTCGTCAACACCGCGATGCAGGAAAATCGCCGGTACGGGCTGATTGAAACGCTATCTCACCGCGACGACCAAGGCAGCAAAGAACGCATCCGCGTCGCTCCTACAGGCAACCCGGAAAAAGTTGAGTTCGTGGAAATGGACCAATGCCGTACTGCTGTTGCAGCAAACGGTATTGCCACACGACTAAAAGAACAATTTCGACAGAAGTACTCATCCGAAGACAATCAACAAGTCGCCGCAATGATCAGCGACTGGATCAGACAACGTTTGGCTAACCACCAAACATTGACATACCTCACCGAACGAAACGAAACCGATAGAGCCGCAGCCCTCGATTCGGTTGAGATTTCCATGGATGTTTTATCCAGCGGCAAATCAGTTCTGGCCGCCGCTGGTACGCCACTTACGGAAACAGAACTGGCATTGCTTCACAAAGAGTGGGAAATAATGTCGGACAACATGTACTTGAGTGACATGGTTGTCCGCTTCTTTTCCTACGCCGGCATGCTGACAGCTCTTTACCTGTTGTGCGGCAGCTACATCTTCTTTGTTGATGATCCTGAACTTCTGCAGGATCGCTGGAAACTCGGGAAGTTACTAGCGTTAATGGTAGGCGCTATCGTGTTGGGATATTTTGCGGCGCGCGATGAATGGCGTGGCGAGCTGATTCCGTTGGTATTGGCATCCATCATCGCAGCGATTGTCTACGGGCGGGAATTGGCGTTGCTGCTGATGGCAGCTGCAAGCCTTAGCCTTTCCCTCTTTTTGGGCGATGGGCTGCCAGAGTTGGTCATGCTGGCAGCAGCCTGCACAAGCTGCACGCTCTTGCTGGGAAGAATCCGGAGTCGTACTCACCTGCTCTACGTAGGATTCAGCTCGGCTATCATCACCATGCTAACAGTCGTCGGAGTGGGAATCGTTGCCAGCCAAACACTCACACCACCAGGCCCGGATGAAGTCTCGGATCTTGTATTCAAGGGTGCAGAATTCGAAACAGTACTCAACAGTTTGTTCAGAAACGCAGGCTGGGCCGGCTTTTGCATCGTGGTCTCTGCAACGGCGATGACCGGACTGCTGCCGCTGGTTGAAAAAGGTTTCGGCGTGCAAACCGATCTCAGCCTGCTTGAACTCGGTGATGCAAGTCATCCACTGTTACGTCGACTCGCACAAAGAGCACCCGGTACTTACAACCATTCGATCAACGTCGCTTCCATCGCCGAGGCAGCAGCTGACGAAATCGGTGCCAACGGATTGCTCGTTCGAGTCGGTGCGTATTTCCATGACATCGGCAAGATGTTCAAACCGGAATACTTCATTGAAAACCAGATCTCGGGAGAAAATCAACACGATTCACTCCAGCCAGCGATGAGCACACTCGTGATCATCGCCCATGTCAAGGATGGAGCTGACTTGGCAAGAAACCACCATCTACCCCAGCCGATCATCGACTTTATCCTGCAACATCATGGCACTACTTTGGTTGAGTACTTCTACCGAGAGGCTGCCAAACGTAGTGAGGAAGATCCGAACGCTGAAACAGTAAGCGATAAAGACTTTCGGTACCCGGGGCCCAAGCCAGCAACACTCGAAGCCGCAGTGATGATGCTCGCCGATGCAGTTGAAAGTGCAAGCCGTACACTCGTTGACCCGACCCCGTCACGCATTCAGGGACTGGTCGATTCCATTGCTCAAAAGAAAATGAGCGATGGCCAATTTGATCAATGTGGCCTCACCTTCCAACAGCTCCACAAAATACGCAGCAGCCTCGTTAAATCTCTTACTGCGATCTACCACGCACGTGTCAAATACCCCGGACAACAATCGGCGTAAAGCCGACCAACCGACATTGCTGAATATCGAAATCATCGTGGACGAAGACGTGACCTACGTCGCCAACGAACAGAGACTGCGTGATGCATGCACAGCCGCGACTTCGCTGCGTGACTTCCATGAGGGTGAAATCGGAATTCGAGTCACCACAGATGCAGCGATTCATCAAATCAACCGCGAACATCTGGGGCATGACTATCCCACCGATGTGATCAGTTTCCCCTACGCAGCCAATCCACCTCACATCGAGGGAGAATTAGTTGTCAGCGTAGATACCGCATCCGAACGCGCCCACGAACTCGGCTGGTCTGTTGAGCATGAGTTGCTTTTGTACGTCGTACACGGAACCCTGCACATCACCGGCATGGAAGACCATGAACCACAAGATCGTCTTGGCATGCGTGCTGCGGAAAGACAGGTGATGCTGCAACTTGGCATCAGCGATATCGATCAATATGCCGCTGACGGCTCGAATGCTAATGACAACAACACTCAAACTTCCCCTTCCAACGTGCAGGCGGACGAGAGTTCACGTCCGAAAAACCAACAGTTACCGGAGGACTTAGCGTGAACGACGCGTGGGCCTGGGGATCGCTTTCTTTAGTTGGTTTTGCACTCAGCAGTGTCGGTGGGCTGGGTGGTGAATTGCTAGATAGTTTTGCTGGCCGCCAACTGGAAGCCTACTGCCGTTTAAAAAAGAATCGCGACCGCTTTGGCGCGGTCCTCGACAATCAAGATGCTGCCATCCGCGGCAGTGAATACTTGCGAATGATCGGAACCGTCATGTTTCTGATCGCCGGCACAGCTGCGATTTTTGTTGACGAGATGGAACCCTCTCCGTTCCGACTTGCCTTATGGGCTCTGTCAGCTGGCGTCTTGATGATGATGGTACACGTATGGCTACCTGCGGCTGTGACACGCTTTGCATCAACTCAGGTGCTTTACCACACATGGCCATTCTGGCGCAGCCTGTCCATTTTGATGAGTCCTCTTTCTGCCCCCGGTGAACTGGTCGAACTGGTCACTCGCAGACTTACCGGCACCGCAGAACACGAAGACGAGGAAGAAGAATTACTTGAGGATGAGATTCGCACCATTGTCACCGCTGGAACACGCGAGGGTTTCTTTGGGCCAGGCGTGCGAGAAATGATTCAGGGAGTGATGACGCTGCACGAAGATACCGTCGGCCATATCATGACGCCCCGTAGCGATGTGGATGCGATTGACGTCACGACTGACTGGAACGAGACGTTAGCCAAAGTGGTCGACGCTGGTCGCACTCGCTTTCCTGTGTACGAAGGAACCCTCGACCATGTCGTCGGCATTCTGTACGTCAAGGATTTACTGCCCTATCTATCCAGCCAAACAATCCCGGACCAATCACTGCGTGAAATCTGCCGGCGCGCCTGGACCGTACCGATTGACCGCTCGGTCGAGATCATTCTTCGAGAGTTCCTGCACAGCCGAAGCCACATGGCAATCGTGATTGACGAATTCCAGCAAACCGCAGGAGTCGTGACCATTGAGGACGTGCTCGAGGAAATCGTCGGAGAAATCGTCGATGAGTCGGATGAGGAGGAAGAATTTGGGATCGAAGTCATTGACTTGAACACAGTGGAAGTTGATGGCCGAGTAATGATGGATGACCTCAACGAAATGACCGACTGGGATCTTCCAGAAAGCGATGATTACGAAACCATTGCTGGTTACGTGCTATTTCACGTCGGCGCCATTCCAAAGACTGGAGAACGGCTGATGATCGAAAATACAGAAATCGAAATCCTGAAGGCCAGCGTCAGAAAAATTGACTCGATGCGTATCCATCGGGTTGACGAGCAGGATCAAAAAGCGGGCTGACCGCACGCTGATTGTGGACACATACGCAGGGCATTTCTGCAAGGGTACGACCCGAATGCGATCGCCACGCAATTCAGGCAATTAACCCCGTGAATCAGCGACAATGCGAGGGTACGTCTGATTGTCCGAAGGTTTACACACCGTTAAACTGCTGGTAGCAGGGCGGATCTCCCGCCAAAGCCTGAGCAACGGTGTCCCGGACCACTCTAGTCCGAGGAAATGTTGCTGAGAAAGCCTGATTTTCCTCTGGAATTGCCGATGATCCCGACAGCAAGCCTTGAAGTCCGAGAAGCCGATACAGTCAAAGTGGCGTACGACGGTCAGGAATTTGAATTGCCGGTGGTTGAAGGCTCGGAGGGCGAGCGGGCAATCGATATCAGCCGTCTCCGGGGGCAAACCGGACTGATCACGCTTGACGAAGGTTTCGTGAACACCGGCAGCACTCGCAGTGCGATCACCTTCCTGAACGGTGAAAAAGGAATCCTTCGATACCGCGGCTACCCAATTGAAGAACTGGCGGCCAAGTCCGACTTCATCGAAACAGCCTATCTGCTAATCAATGGTGAACTACCCAACGCCAAACAAGCTGAGGATTTCCGCGTCGGAATTCGCGAACACACCATGATCCACGAGGACATGCGTTCGTTTTACAACGGGTTCCCTCGTGATGCCCACCCGATGGCGATCCTCAGTAGCGTGGTTGGGGCTCTCTCAACGTTCTACCAAGACGCGATGGATGTCCATGACAAGGCGCAGGTTGAAATTTCCGTCTACCGACTACTTGCCAAGCTTCCCACGATTGCAGCCTACAGTTACAAGAAATCGATGGGACAGCCGTTCATTTACCCCAATAATGAACTGAGCTACTGCGAAAACTTCCTGCACATGATGTTTGCTACTCCGGCACACGAATATCTGGTAGACCCCGATTTTGCAGAAGCTCTGAATCTGCTGTTGATCGTGCACGCTGACCACGAGCAAAACTGCAGCACATCTACCGTGCGCATGGTTGGCAGCAGCAACGCTAACCTGTTTGCATCGATCTCAGCTGGTATCGGTGCTTTGTGGGGACCACTGCACGGTGGAGCCAACGAAGCGTGCGTCAACATGCTCGATACGATCGCCAAAGACGGCGGTAACGTGCAAAAGTATGTCGACATGGCCAAGGACAAAGAGAACGGCTTCCGTCTGATGGGCTTTGGACATCGTGTCTACAAAAACTTTGACCCACGAGCCAAAATCATTCGAGCCAGTTGCGACAAACTGCTGGCCAAGCTGGACCTTGACGACCCACTCTTCGAAGTGGCTCAGAAACTGGAAGAGGTAGCATTGAAAGATGAGTACTTCATCGAACGAAAACTCTATCCGAACGTCGACTTCTACTCCGGCGTGATCTATCGTGCACTGGGAATTCCAATCCAGATGTTCACCGTGCTGTTCGCCATCGGGCGTCTGCCCGGCTGGATCGCTCACTGGAGCGAAATGCACAGCAATCCTGCCACGCGAATCAATCGCCCACGTCAAGTTTACACCGGCAGCACCGAACGTGATTTCATCCCCATCGAAAAGCGATAGGCCCAACGGCCTTCATCACTGGGAATCACAGCCTGCTGTGATTGATCGTGGGCTCTCGTAGTCGAAAGCGACTTGAGAACCAAACGACAGCAGGTTGGTATCTGTTGGACCACGCTTGCCGCGATTCGCGGAGTCTTTCAGTAGCCACGCGTAGTTTTGAAGCTTGGTCTCTGAAGCTTGGTCTCTGAAGCTTGGTCTCTGAAGCTTGGTCTCTGAAGCTTGGTCTCTGAATCTTGGTCTCTATGCACAGGACAATCTAGAGCAGCAGTCCTGCGATTGCCCCGGTCATGCAACAGGCAAGCAACCCGCCAAACATGGCTCTCAGACCTAATTGCGCCAAGTCTTTCTTGCGTGATGGTTCCAAACCACCGATCCCGCCCACTTGGATTCCGATCGCCCCAAAGTTGCTGAATCCAGCCAAAGCATAGGTCATCACAATCGCCGTCCGCTCGCTGATTGCTTTCCCTGCTCCCACCTCAGCTTTTCCAAGGGCATCATAAGCAATGAACTCATTGGCAACAGTTTTCAGCCCAATCAACCTGCCAGCCTCGAGGCACTCTCCGGCGGGAATCCCCATCAACCATGCCAAAGGCCAGCAGAGATAGCCCAACACGAGTCCCAACGATAATCTTGGATCTCCCGCCGCATCCACAAATCCAACCTGCTCAGATGCGAATCCTAAGATGAGGTCGACTAGGGCAAGCAACGCGAGAAAAGCAATCAACATCGCACCTACATTCATTGCCAATTTAAGCCCATCACTGGCACCCTCGACCGCTGCGGCGATCAGGTTGATGTGTTCAGAAGGAGCAGAAAGCGTCATTTCAGCGGAAACTTTCTCGGGCTCCATTTCCGGAACCATCACTTTCGCGATGAGCAGAGCAGCAGGGGCGCTGATGACAGATGCTGTCAGCAAATGCGAGATGTCAATCCCCATGCCGGCATACACTCCCAGAAGGCCACCGGTGACCGTTGAAAACCCTCCCGTCATCATTGCACAGAGTTCGCTGCGAGTCATTTTCGCAAGATAAGGGCGGACCACCAACGGTGCTTCGGTATGGCCTACAAACACGTTGGCTGCTGCTGAAAGAGTCTCGGCCCCGCTGGTGCCAAGCGTGAATCGCATCACCCAAGCCATGCCCCAAACAATCCGTTGCATCAGCCCCATGTAGTAAAGAATGCTCATGAGCGATGAAAAGAAAATCACCGTCGGCAAAACGCCAAAGGCAAAAGTTCCCAGCAGTGTTTCACCCAGTGGATTTTCTCCGCCAGCGCCGAACAAAAAACCACTACCTTCGGTCACTGTATCCAGAACGGCAGTAAACACGTCGCCGATTTTTTCAAAGACGAACCGCCCTGTGGAGGTGCGCAGCACTAAAAATCCGAGCAAGAGCTGAAGGAAGAGACCTCCTGCAACGACCCTGGCGGGAAAGCGGCGTCGATTGCTGCTGATCAACCATGCCAGCAGAATGAAAACCAACAGGCCCAATGCACAAATGAAACGCGCCTGCATGCCTACCTACTCGGGTGGATGAATTTGAAACAAAACGGGTTAGCCCGGCTGCGGTGTATCAAAAATCCGATCGCCTGCATCACCCAGTCCCGGCACAATATACGACTGATCGTTCAAGACAGGATCAATCGCAGCCACATAGAGCTTAACGTCGGGAAAATCCCGCTGCACCCGTTCGACACCATCTCTTGAGGCAATGATGCTGAGCACGCGTATTTCTTCGACGCCCCATTCCATCAATCGTCGCACCGCTAGCTCTATCGAGCCTCCGGTTGCCAACATTGGATCGAGCACTAAGGCTGTATTGGGGGCCCCCGACTTGGGAAGCTTGTCGTAGTACTCAACCGGTTCCGCGGTTTCTTCATTGCGATAAAGCCCCAGATGCCAAACAGCAGCATCTGGCAACAAATTGAGCAAAGGATCTACCATTCCCAAACCGGCCCTCAAAATCGGGACCAGAGCGACACAGCGGGTCACTTGATGACAATCAGCCTCGGCAATGGGAGTTTGGACAACCAACGGCTCGACGGCCAGATCTTCGGTTGCATAAACGCCGACCAGCACCGAGAGACGATTAACGGCAGCCCGAAAGTGGCTTGGGACGGTCGATTTATCCCGCACGGTACACAAATGGTGCTCAATCAACGGGTGCTGAATCTCAGTAACGTGCCCCACAGCTACACCATCCTGCAAAACGGGAATCAGCAAAAAGCAGCGGATGGAGTGGGATTCGAACCCACGGTACGCGCAAACGTACGCCAGTTTTCAAGACTGGTGCCTTCGACCACTCGGCCACCCATCCAACAACGGCAAAGACGCCGTCCGTAAGAGTGATGTTTTAGATGTTTTTCCGCCGGTCGTCGACCGCAGTTGAGAACAACGCAACGGAAATCAGACGAAGCTGTTTTCCCAGGCAAACCTCCCGCATCAGACGGCGTCGCCCTCAAAACGAACTGAACGCTCATGAGCGGAATTCTGGTCAGCACCACCATACTGACGAGCCTGACCCCGAGAATCAGCAGCCGAAGCTACGACTTCCGAACCCGCTGATGAGTCACTTCATCAAAATACGCCCATCGTTTTTCTTTCCCACACCAAAATAAAGTTCAACACTGGGAAGCAATTTCACTGCAAGAGATATCAACGCCAGACTCAGAAACACACCAAGGTTCCCTAGGTGTTCAGAATCGCGAACTGCCTGACATGATGTCGTTACGCCACATGCCCGAGAAGACGGCCAAGTCATTTAACAACCGAGGCTTAATCCCCTTAAAACACGAGAAAATTCAAGAAACCAAGAGTTGCTTGGATCGTGCGATTGCACTCAACCCAACACATACTGCCGCATGGAACAATCTTGGCAACATTTTTCAGCGACAAAACAAGCTTGACGAGGCGATCAATTGCTACCGAAACTCGATTACATCGGATCCGACGTACCTGCGTGCCTTTGTCCATCTTGCGCAAGCACTCTCTTCCAACGGTGAGGCAGAGGAAGCTAGGCAACACCTCGAACGAATACTTAAAATCGATCAATATCTGACACATCATCAGCTTCCCAGTTCCAGAACCCCTTAAACCTTTCTGGCGTGTAGCATCTAGAGCCCATGACCTATTAGCGAAATAGATCTCGTCTAAATCATGCGTTCACAGCACAAAGTGAATGTGCGTGACGAAAATGAAACCACCGCAATCAACAAACTCGCTAGCCAATACAGCGGCTTGGGTGCCGACCACAAACGCAACAGCGTAACGCCAGAACAGATGAGATACCCAAAGGCTATTGGCAGTCACTGAATGAGAAACTGTTCACAAATTCAAAGATCAGTCACTCGTCGTGTTGTGCGTGACCTTACGCCTGAGTCCTGACGAAAATGTGGCTTGGGCACTGCGGGCGGTGCCTGTTCCAGCGGAGCATCGTCACCCGAGTCGAGATTCCCAAGGTACTCCTCACGAACCTTGGGGTGTTGCTTCACTTCATCGGGTGTTCCGTCAATCAGAACCTGACCTTGATAAATGACATAGCAACGTTCAACGGTCTGCAGAATCTCACGAGCAGCGTGATCCGTAATCAAGACACTGATTCCGCTATCGCGTAGCTGCTTGATAACGCCTTGAATCGATTGCACGGTTACCGGGTCGATGCCTGCAAAGGGCTCGTCCAACATAACAATCCTGGGGTTGGAGACGAGGCATCTGGCAATTTCGAGACGCCGTCGTTCACCACCGCTCAAGCCACCGGCACGGTTCTTTCGAATGTGGGTAATATTGAACTCTTCCAGCAACTCATTTGTACGACGCTTTCGAGTCGCACGGTCAGCCCCAAGAAGTTCTAGTAGCGCGGAGATATTCTGTTCAACTGTCAGCTTTTTAAAAACACTCGGATCCTGAGGTAGATACCCCATCTGCCCATCTTTAGCGCGGCGAAACATGGGCCAATTGGTAACATCCCGACCACTCAGATAAACACGTCCACGATCGGGCTCGACCATGCCACAAATCATGCGAAAACTCGTGGACTTTCCGGCACCATTCGGCCCCAGCAGTCCAACGATTTCAGCCTTTCCAACGGTCAGATTGACACCATCTACGACACGCCGGCGGCCGTAAGTTTTTTGCAATCCTACAGCCTCAAGAATGGGCTGTGACTGCATGTCTTCCGCCGCGCCGTTCAATGGCGCATTCATTGTCTGGGATTCCATTCCACACACTTCCTTTATCCTTAGCGGATCAATTTCATCCGTTTGAAGTTTGGCAAAAACGGAACAGGTGAGTTCCACGAGTGAGGCCAGAACACCACCAGAGCTTTGCCTACCAATAAATCACGCGGCACATAAGAGTCGTCCGACCAACGCCAAGCATCTTGATTCACACCACGCGGAAGAACCCAGCGACCCTTGGTCCCTGCCCAACAACGTGCGTCCAGACTTTCAGGGCTATTATCACCCATAGGGAAAAACTGATCTTCATCGAGTACAAACTCCGCCGTAAGGCGAGCATTCCATCCTAGAAAACTATTCCAACTAGCGGGATCCGCCAGTACTTCCTGAATTTGCTGAGCTCCTGAGACGGCACCGTCGGTAAGTTGCCACAACTTTGTCATGTCGTAGTCATATATGCCAGATCTGCTATCCATCGTAGCGATGTAGTACTTGTCCCGATGAATCCTTAGTGAGGTTACCGTTGCGTCACCTCCCCGGACAGCAAGCCCAACCGGCGCGCCATCCAAGGGATGTTCGGGGAGATACATTGGGTGATCTTCCTCAATGGTTCGGAAGTCCCGGGCGTCAAACGTAGTTGGGCGATCAAACTCAACCAAAGAGCCGTCAACCCAAAGCAGCAACTGATCATCACAGTTACTGAAGCGTATATCGTGAAGGTCACCATTCGTGACGGACGTAATAGCGGTTGGCACCCCAACACTACCATCCTCGGCTGGGCTGAAATCACGTGGTTCGACATCGTCAATCGCTAAGGATGCTTGACCGCTCGACAAGTCAATTCGACATCGGTACTTAACGCCTGCCTCCACCAACTCGAGCATCATTTCTTTGCTGCCGTTGGATGTTTCGATCTGAGCTTCCAGCATCAAATCCCCCACCCAGTCCATACCATCTCGTCCGAGCTCCTGTGTGCCTTCGTCGGCCCCCCCCCATCGCGTCATAGGCTTGCCAAAGCGATTAACAAATTGCCCGACACTCTCCCCAGACTTAAAGCTTGGCCTGAAATCACCGGAGGAGTAGCCACTGTTCATCATTCGAGAAAACGAGGAACCGCCAGAACTCGAGGGACGATTCGCATACACCGCATCTGCCGGCACAAGAACATACGAACCGTACGTGTAAAAATCGGTGATCGCCCGACTGCTGTACGGATTTACGTTCGCAAGTGACCCACCTGACTTGGCCAACTCCCACTGCTCATCAGTTGGCCAACGGTGAAAATAACGGAGCCATTCAAAACGTTCCGGATCCCCATTTTTCAACACAGCTTCTAATCCTTCGGCAGTTCGCTCAATCTGCCAAGAATCCTTGGGGGGCGTTTCAGCTTTTTCGCGCCATGGTTGCCAGCGACTCGGATAGTTGGCTGCGATTAAATCCTCGGACTGATGATCCGTGTCGTAGACCAATTGACGCATCGCCAACAATTTATCGGCAGGCTTGCGAAGAATTTCACTTCGCTCGTCAGTTCCTGTCGTGGTTGCATACACATCGCCATGCCTGATTGTGAGCGTCTCATTCGGGAGGCCCACCAAGCGTTTGATGTAATTTTGTTTGGGGTTACCGGGATACTTGAAAACAATGACGTCCCATCGTTCTGGCTCGTTCAGCGTGTAGGTGAATTTACTGACCAGAATCCGATCGCCGTTGAACGTTTTTTCGTTGCTGTCATTCTTCAGATCGAGAGGGTTGACATAACGGCAGTTCGGACAGATCCCTGCCACGACCACATCGTCAGTGCTGCTTCCAGATCGTTCCCGACTGGCTCCCACCTGGAATGGCGTCCCACATTCATCGCACACAAGATCTTTATGGGCTCCCATCAAAGTGGGTGCCATTGAACCCGTGGGGATGACAAACGCCTCGGCAAGAAAAGCACGGAACAGCAGGGCAAGAATGAACGCTACAACAAACGCCTCTACAGTTTCCCGCTGAGCTGCAATCCGAAAGGATTCAGCCCGGATTTCAGCAGGATCACGGGAGTCCTTTGCAGGCTTGCTTCCGGAGTTTTTGGTATTACGTTTGCCCATTGACGGTCGCAGGAATTGTTCTTGGGTGATGATTGCAAAGGAAAGAGGTCGCATCCTAGCTATTCTACGTGCCTTGCGATACTTCGATTCAGGGCGTCAGCGTAGAAACCAGTGACCAAAACCGACGTTTTCCATACTTTTCCCCGCGTTGGCGGGGCTACATTGCTGGCATTCAAACTCTTTTCGCCCTGTTCTCCCGAATCTTTGTCAGCCCCCACCCCGAAAGGGCATAATACCGTGGCGCGGTGAATCCGGCAGACTTGCAATAGCACCACGCACCCAACTGACGTTGGCAAGAACACAGCCCACGCTCGAAACAATACAGCCCGACAACCGAACGCGTTGATCGAGGAATCATTTCATGCAGTGCGGCGACTCTCGCGATCCAGTTAGCGGTACGGATCAAACAGCGCATCTGTTTTCGACGATGCACCTGATTTCTCTGTCAATGCAAGCGGGACTGGGGCCATGCACTCTTTCTGCATTGCTTGATAAATTCGGGACTGCAAAATCGGTTCTGGCTGCTTCAACACCAGAACTCCTTTCCATTCGTGGTGTAGGAGAAAAGACAGTCAACCAAGTTCGCGAGGCGAATAATCTAGACCTGGCTTCCGAAGTATTACGTTGGTGCGAACAGCAAAAAACAAACATCATTCCTCAGGCATCAATTTTCTTCCCGCACTGGCTCGGTGAACTTTCGGATAATCCGGCTCTTCTCTACGTGCAAGGCGAGATCATCCCGGAAGATCGCTTGTCGGTTGCAGTAGTCGGAACCCGACATGCAACACCCTACGGAATAACGCAAGCCAATCGATTCAGCTATGGACTGGCAAAGGCGGGCATCACAATCGTCAGCGGATTGGCTCGTGGCATCGATGCCGCAGCGCACCGTGGAGCTCTCGATGCTGGTGGACGCACGATCGCTATCCTCGGCAGTGGCCTCGCGAATATCTACCCACGTGAGCATGCAAACCTTGCAAAGGAAGTATCTCGTTCAGGTGCAGTGATCAGCGAATACGCTCCCCATTGCCCACCGCGATGCGGACAGTTTCCCCAACGTAATCGTCTGATCGCAGGTCTAACACTGGGTACGCTTGTGATTGAGGCACCTGACCGCAGTGGAGCATTGATTACAGCAAGATTGGCTGGGGAATTGAATCGTGATGTTTTTGCCTTGCCCGGCCCCATCAATAGCCGAGCCTCTCGTGGCTGCAATCAGTTAATACGTGACGGCGCGATACTTGTGCAATCGGTAGAAGAACTCATTGACGAACTCGGCCCACTAGGCGAAGCAATCCCAACCGCAAATGGTCACGTGATTCGCAACAGCGGTGAACTCAACCTGAACGAAATCGAAAACTGCGTGCTGAATGCCATCGAACCTACCGGCACATTGATCGATGAAGTGATTGCAACGACTCCGTACACCGCACAACAAGTAATCACTGTTATCAGCGTTCTAGAAATACGCCGTATGATTCGCCGACTAAGTGGTCAATATGTGTCACGCATCTGAAACTGCAGAGGAAATTAAAATCCTGACAGTAATCGATCCGCCGACAGTGAATGCATTGAGAATTGTCGCACGGCACGACATGGACCATTCATCCCGCTGCACATTCTTATAAAACAAGGTTTACACCGATCCAATCCAACCCAAAACGAGAAACACTGAGCAACAGAAAAGATAAAACTGCTGAAAGTAAAATGTCGTTCGAAACTCTCCACTCAATTCCTGTCCATGAAGCCCAAAGATGAAAGAGCCAACATGATTAGCTGACGAAAGACAAAAGCAATCGGCACCGCAACAACGAAACCCTCCAGACGCAATCCACGAGGCAGCGAAACTTGCCCACCCTGATGCGACCCTGCCTCGATGCCGAATCCCCCACGACAAAACAAGATAGAGGATGGCCAATTCAACGCCCCTTTACGGCCACCTCACCACAAGCAGCAAAAGGCAAGTGCACGAGCTACGAACTAGCAACGCAATGAATCCCCTTGTGAAATCCATCACAAAGCTGTGTCCTCAAAGGCTTTTATTTTCTCGTTAAACG
>Ga0315320_10001897_pt1 | contig 17363 bp, 8 predicted proteins | sample M140m21515metaG_FD_203458 | JGI IMG/M metagenome (GOLD analysis project Ga0315320, IMG submission 203458) | Ammonia-oxidizing marine archaeal communities from Monterey Bay, California, United States - M1 40m 21515 | ecosystem: Environmental > Aquatic > Marine > Coastal | place: USA: California... | reverse complement strand
ATGATAACTCTGGAGGCCATGCTGGTATAAAGATGTTCTTTGACGGTGCCCAAGTACCAACATTTCCAGTGGACAGTTCCTTTGAACTAACTGAAAGTTCACCCGCGTCAACGACATCCTTGCTAGGCGACCCAGGCTTGGCTCATAACGCAGGCACTATAACATTTACAAGAGGCACTTTAAACATAAGATTCACTGGTCAGCCAACTTCTGGCCAGACATTGACCCTACCCGCGTCAAATACAGCCGGAGAGGTAACTACAAAAACGTATACTGCGGCAGCCTCAAACAATTTTTCAAGTAATCAATATGGGATTGGCGCATCGTTCGCAGTCACTGCTCAAAACTTGAGAGACGCAATATTGCACTCATCAGGACACAATGGATTAATTGAGGCATTTTATAATCCGTTTTCAGCAGACCTAGAGCTGCAGTTAGCAAATCTTATATTTGATACTACTAATACGGCTAGATATGTTTATGGAACCCTGATAAGGACCGCAGAGGGTGTTAATCAGGGATCTTTAAGAACTAGCTCTGACCCAGTATTTAGATCTGATGGAGGCGGCACAGTATACAGTAACGCTACCCTGCTTGGGTCATATTTTGCCCAACTCGGAGGAAATGATGGTGATTCGCTTCTACTAGCAGGTAATGATGTTAGGTATAATCTATACAGCTTAGCTTTATTCAACAAGGTTATATCAGAAGCGGAAAGAGAAGAAATACAACAATTGAAATTTGAACAGATTGTTGAAAGAAACTCCACTAACATTTATCAAGATTATAGAGACTTGACCTTCTCAACATCACTGAAAGGGTACTGGAGATTTGACGGACTAACCGAGACAACTTCAAACGTGATGTCAATCATAGACGAGGTATCTAATTTTACATTATCAGAGGATCAACCCACGATTACTGATTCATCCACATATCCTTATGTTATAGCTACTGATCCGCTTGTAAAAGCATCAGTATCAAGTGTGTTAATAGACAATTCTACAGCAACAGAAGAACAAAAGCTTCGAGCATTAGGATTAGCGACAGGCATCTATGGGCATCCTTCCTGGAAGCAGGTTAGAAACTATGAAAACCCTTCAGTAAGAAACCAAAGAAAAACGAATGAGATAGGTATAGTTACTAGAGGTGATATAGTTTTTCCTGATTCTCAAAACTCATATAACTGGGATTGGTATCCACAAGGAGATGGAAATAATGATGATGTCTCTAGAACAACTGATAGATCAGTCACTCTCTATAAAGAAGTGCCGGTTACAAACAGATTCAAACCATTAACATGTTATACTATCTTGAATACCTCGATAGCTTCTTTCGATAACCCAAAAAGAATAGGTCAACGAACAGAAGAGATTTTGTGGTCTCAGACAGAAAAACAACCTCTTTTACTTTGGGGTCTTTCAGATGCTTATTCCTTAAATCGCTCAACTCGTACGCACGCCAATAATATTTCTAAGTTTGCGAATCCCGACTTATCTTTAAAGATTGGTATAGATGATACAAATTCTATTTCTAAGGGTCTGGTAGATACACAGAGAGATATTTTTGATTCACGACCCAACTCTGTAATAATGACGTATTCAGAAACCTTATACCCGAGAGAGCAAAATACTTTTATAGAACAGACTAGGGAGAGGACACTGTTTGATTTTGACAGCTGGAGAGATCTCCGCACAGATAGGACAATATCTTTATCTGGTGGAATCACTTATGGTGTTCCATCTCTAAATGTAGACGGAGAGTACGAACTCTTCCCTGCAAGAGCGTTGTCTAATCCTACGTCTTTGAATAGTCTGCAAATTGCAGGAGTATTCAATAGAAGCGAAATAACATCTAGTGTAAATACGATTAGTTCTATTAGGACATCAAGGTGGTTATTAGACTCTAGAGAAACCTTCTCAGAAAAACCAAGAGACCTCGCAGCTGACGGATATTACTTACAGCCTCAGGATTATTTAACTTCTAAGGGTTTCCACTCTACAAGGAAAGAAGGAGAGTATCAAAACGAGTATAGCATTTTTGGCTCAGGTTTAAACACGTTGCATGGTACACCTCCTCCTGCAATGGTCTATAACAGAAGAATACCTCAAGTTTCGTCTTCAGCAGAACTCTTATCAGGCGAAGCACAGTGGGAAACACCAACACAGGCTTCCTCAGGTCCATTTGGGTCTTCATATGACAATGAACTTTCAGACTTAAGGAGTATAACGAAAGACCATTCGCTAATTCCAGAATTTAAAATTAGTGATTTCATAGAAGATGTTATCATGTCTCAGCAAGATAACAATGATATGAGAACCATCAAAGATAAAGCCGGCTGGTTATCAGTTACTGGTGCAATTTATCATACATCTTCTGCAACAGTTGAGGTCGATGGTGGGTTTTACAAGACTTATTCTACATCTGACTTTATGAAATACTTTGCTCAAGTAGACGACTACCTAGATGATCGCGATAGTTCTTTATTCTTGGACCCAACTAGGCTTACCTTAAAGTGCCGGGCTGGAATAAAGTTTGTACCCTACAAGGGACTGTACCCAGCCGAAAGAGCTTCTCAGATTGGGACGATATTTAGTAGAGGGTATATGTCTTCTTTCAAGGGGTCAGAATTTCCGGATTTATCGGCAACTGAAGCAGACATATTAGTTAACCGCAATACTCTCTTAAACGCAAAGAAAACAGCTAATCTACAACAAGTAATAAAGCCCTTAATGGCCCCTGGCGTTCTCATGAACTCTATAAAGTCCGGAATGGCTGTCGATTATCCTATATTCGGCTCTTCCGCTGACGATACAGCCTTATCTAACTTCGCGACTGCAATAGATTCACAATCGAATTACTTTACAAGTTTTGACGCTAGCCTTTCTGCCCTCGATAACATCACGGGGTCAATTGTTGTCAGCGGCAGCACAGATACCGGCTTGCCGCGACTTAAGGGAGATGTCTCAAAGAGAGTAACATTCGAAGATCTGCTTGATCCAGAGAGGCTCATTGGCCAAAAGATATATGATAACGAACCTCATCCATCCGCTAGTATTTATTATGGGAATAATGCGTTGTCACATGTGTTTGATTACCCATTTCAGTTTGGAACATTTGATCAGTTTAGAACACAGGAAAAACTTAGAGTTGAAAAATTAAAAGTAACAAATAATCTAGACGCTTACAAGTTAGCAATCAATAATTTTTGCGCCGAGACAGCTAACTTTTTCTTGCAAGATTCTTCACTCGCAACATTGGAGTCGGACACAACTCTTGTTACGCATACACTTCCTGCTAGCACGACATATAAAATGAGAATATACGTAAGAAATAGAGGCCAGCAGATGTATGATAGGCACTCTGCTTTTGGGCCTCCTGTTGATGAGGGGGATTTAAATAAAACAGTAAGAACATGGTCATCTGTAGTCACTGGAAAAACAAAGAGGAAGGTATCGTTTGGAACACCGAAGCACATCTTCGATAGCACGGATATTTCAACCTCTGCAGAACCAAACCTACCATACATATCTGTTGTAAAAAATGACGGCTCTACTGTTTTCTTTGTTAAGTTTTACAACTCGACAAAGACTGTACCGCCCGATGTAGCTGCAGCTACGGATCTTAGCACAGCCGCAACTGCTAGAATTACTGCTGCTGGCTTAGGTAATCTTAATATTGATGCATCCACAAATACTGCCTATATAGATATAGCTACAAGTACGCTAGGCGGATCTAGAACAGAATTTGGTTTAAGGCAAGATGAAGGATCCAATGCCAATACGGTCATAGAAGACAATAAAGCATACGCCCTTATATCTTTGATGAAAGAAGCTTTTGATGAATTCAAGAGCACTCTTAGTTCCGGAATAAAGCCTTACGTAGAGAGTGTTACACTAACCGGATCAAGAGAGATAGAAGAGTTGAATCCGTTCATCCCAGGTTCTTATCCAGAGGCGACCCGGTACGTAAGACATTCCTTAAAATTGATTGATACTACCGCAGGATCCTTTCCCAGTAGTTTGATCGTATTTCCACAAAATGGCCCGTTTATTAACGGGTTGTTCGACGAACTAATACCATCCGCCTTTACTGATGGTTCAGCAGGAGTTTCGATTCCTAAGTTAACAGATACTGCTAATCAAGCGGTGACTGACTCACATGAGTTTGCTCCGTTTTATCCACCGTATTTAGACAACGGCGCAGAACCATACGTAGATATATCCTACACATCACCAGGTACGGTCGGCACAGTGACTGTTCAAGACATTTTGAACAAGGCGTCATTTACATATTCTAATTTTAAGGAAACTCCATCGAACTCTGGAGGCTCAAATACAAACTACACTCATGCAATGAACCTTGCCGCATCACTAGATCTTAACTCATTTGTAGCGTATGACGACGGCCCGGAAGGCAGCAGGCCCCGGTCACCAGGACAACGTGCACGTTTAGTCATTCAAAGCAAGTGGGAAACACCGATTTTAGATTTTACGTCAGTAACTTCATCTGTACTCAATATGACTGACGGAACAGTCGACTCTGTTACTGATTCGCCATGGCAGTCAAGAACATGGGACAAGTACTTGTTCCAAACTGCACAAGAACCAGGATCAAGTATGTATTTAACTTCTTCTAGGGGTATGTGGCACCAGTTTGGCTCAGTAATAAAAGAATCCGGTAAGGGATATTTCTTATCCGTAGAAGACCATCCAAGTCAATCTGATGATAATCAATTAGCAAGATTGCTTGGCTTCACGAACACTAGCGTAAACAAACGACAAACCCAAATCGGAAAACTAGCATCATCTAAGAAAATTTCTGAAGCTGTAGTTGCAGTGCCGTTTTGGGAGTATAAGGTAGACGAAAATTCTCCAGCTATCATAAAGTGGTTCAATCTAGCAGACTCTACAGTCGAACGCGCTAGATCATTTAATGAGGAAGCAAAATTAAAATTAGACACATTCTTGAGGTCCAACGCAGATAAGAATTCCAGAACTAGAGTCAAAAATGATTATGATAGTTTCTTTAATTCTCCTAGTGGCGTGTTTGTGCTGCCTTTAGACCTTGAGACGTCTCAAACTGTAGACCAAGACATACTACTTCCGGCCTATCAATTAAGAATGATGGAAAAATTTATTTATCCTCCTTCTTTTGATTTTGAGAAAAATGATTACGTAAGCCAAAATAGATTAATGTACACGTTCCAATTTAATGCAGAACTATCAGATGAAGATCTTTCTAGGATATGGCAGAATATTATGCCAGGATCAGCAGAATCCGGAGGTACACCAAGGTATTCAGGCATTAAACTTAATACAGATAAGTACGGTATATCACCAGACGTCCAGTATTTATCACACCTACTCCATACTGATAACTTTCCTATCAGCGCTGATGAGAGAAAAGACTTTATAAGTAAAAAAGTAAGGTGGATGTTGTTTAAAGTTAAGATGAAAGCAGAGACAGATCTCTCAAATGTAAAGAAAAATTCACTACCAGGAATAAGATTCGGGAATAAAAAGATAGATAAAACAAACATAATCAACAATGTAGATTCGCAAGAGTTCCCTTATAGTTTCAACTGGCCGTACGATTACTTTTCAATCGTAGAACTAGTTAAATTTGATGCAAAAGTCGACTTCACTAATAAGGGATCTTAATTATGGCTTTCCTAGATAAAAACGAGGATGTAATACAAATAAGACTTACACAGTTTGGAAAGACACTATTGTCTCAAGGTGCCTGGAAGCCTGCTTATTATCAGTTTTTTGATGACAGTGTTATCTACGACGCCGCAAGGGCAGGTATGACGGAAACTCAAAACGATATACAAGCAAGAATAAAGGCGGCGCCTATAACCGAAACGAGATATTTAAACCACTCACTAGAAAAGAGGTTTGAATTGGAAACGAAAAAAATTGAAGAAGGCGAAAGGGATACGTTTTTAGCGTTAAGAAAAAACCAGAAGATACAAGAAAGAGAAGGTATATTAAGGAACCCAATAAACAAGTGCAGCTTAGGTTCTCAAAACGCTCCGCTTTTTTCTTTGAACTGTTTTGATGCGGAAATAAACACTACAGTCGGTGTTTCATACTCTACAGCATCAGTATCATCTATGAGGATCCCCCAGTTTAATATTGATGCAACTTATCAGTTGCAACAGGACCTTACGCAGCAGACAGACACACCTTCAGAAGAATTATATGATTCAGAAACATACATCAGTTTAGCATCCAAGAAAGTTCAGTTTTTAGATAATACGACAATTGAAGTAAACCCAGAAGATTTAGCATTCCTCCTGGAGGAGTCAAACGTTCCACTGGTAGAAGACGGTTTTACAATAGAATTTTTTGAGATGGACGCTAGTGATAATCCCGTACCGATAATGACCAAAGAAGAAATAGACGCACTATTCTTCATAAAAAAAGACGCAGACGCAGACAAGGTTCCTGGTGGCTCTATACCCACCCGAAACTTTTTTAAGAGTTCATAGGAGAACATGAATGTCTAATTTACAACAACTAGCAGGCCCATTACCTCTTATAGATATAGATAGTGTAAGAATGGAAAGAGAATCTTTCCGTGCCCGTTTTGTTATTAAGACAGAAGAGTCTCTTGACGTAGAGCCTTTTTGGTTAAACGAAGATTTATTCTCGGAGTTTATACGCTTCTGGTTTGTTATTTCAATAAAGAGTACTACCAGTTCACATTTCGAAACAGCAAGATGGGTAAACCCTATGACCAGAGCTGCGCTTACCAATTATCCATCGGATGAAATGATATACGGTAGAAAAGGAGTGGCCTACGAATCTTACTCGCTAAAAGACTTAAAAGAAAGATTCAAAGTAGATAGCGATGTACAAAGTAACCTAGGTCTTCAGACGCTAAATAAAAATGAAATACTTTTTGAAATAGAGTTTTCATTAAGAGAAATGGATCAGGGTGGCGAAGTCTTCTTTGCTGATTTTTCCGGCGATGATATAGAAGAAGTAGAGCTAATAACATTTTCCCACTTAGACGCAAAAGAGATGCAAAGGGAGTTTGGAGTTTCGGTAGACCAATACGGTAGTCTAGTTGAAATAGGAGGGAACCTAGTTAGGTTGCCCTTGATAAGGAGAAGACAGCTTGGGTTTCCTTACTCTCAGCTAGAGATCGCAACACCAATACAGTCATTATTCGACTCTGAAACCGGCGGATTGTATGAGGGCGAATACCATTACCATACCTCGGAGAATCCAGGAGCTAATGGATACGTAGGCTATATGTCTGGCCCCAGTGGTCATTCAATGGTTAACGCCAGAACCCTAAACACGAGGTCTGTCCCAAATGACAAAGTGACTGCTAACTTTCTCACGCCTGATGATGCGCGTGGGCTCGTTTTTGACTGGAGCAGTGAAGCCTACTACCAGGATGACTTTGTAGGAGGTACACCTCCATCTTATAGAAGCTCAATTATCCAAGATCCATCAGTTAATGAGCCATCACAGCTTTCCAAGATTCAAAAAGCGGATCTGTTGTTAAGAGCAATAGAGTCAAGAACAAAAAAGAATGTTTTTTCAGAAGTGTATACTGGGACAGGGCTTTTAGCAAACAAAGCCTCTCAAGTAACAACCTTTACAATAAACATAGACGAAGTGTTAAAAAAATCTCCTTACTATGGAATCTACGAAAGACTTGTAGGTAGCAAAAATGTAAAGTCAGTGTATGAAAGATTACCTGAAAACACGGATGTGTTAATACAGGCAATAGTTGATGCTGGATACTCGCGCGCATTTGCAGCTACTGCGGAATCTATTGCGAACTATATGGGCAGAGACATGGAATATCATCAAGTCAGGATCTATAGGAGAAGGCTACAGAACCAACCGACTTCTAACAATATTCTTTCAACGAGAGACAGAGAAAAGAGATCCACAGAAGAGATAGACGAACTTATTGGGTTAGGTAGCATGACTCCATATACCACAACTCAACCTTATGAACTTTCTTTTGAGGCCACGTCCCAGGGTGTAATAGTAGAAATTGTAACTCGCGAACTCGACAAACCAGTGAACAGGGAGTTGACCTTAAGAGTTCACGACGCAGAAATGCTATCTACAATTAACTATGGAGTCTATACTTATGTTGTAGAATTGAATGTTATGGATTCCACTAAAGCCTTCATTAAAAGAATTGTTGACCAATTCCACGAACAGATTTTGCATGTGCAAGGGTTCTTACACAACTACGCAAGTTTAAAGGGGAATTACTTGGAGCCAATAGATAGATACAAACAGGCCTTTAGAAACTCAACTCAGTTTGAGGATTTTACAGACCAAGCCAATCGATTAATTAATTTGTATGTTTTGCTAAACTCTATCATGTACTACAGTGAAAACAATAACATAACCAAGCCGTTTGTGGACGATATTAAGACAAGAATGACCTCTACCCAAAACAAAGCCTCACTCAAAAGGTCATATGAATTCTTAGATAAGTGTGTGCAATTGGAATCTGTCTACAAAGATTTTCTAGAAAAGAATAGAGATTCCGCTCTAACAGGGCGAAATGCAAGCCAGTTGTCCACTAATACGACAACATTTTCTGCGAAGTCCTCTGGAGTCAACAGGTCAGAACCCGAGTTCTTTGTGAGTTTTTCACAACAACTACCATCAGGATTTTTTGTAGAGGCGATAACAGATGGGCAGCTAATGCTTGATATTGGGCTTGAGAATTTATTTAACATCAATACATCAACTCCCTCTTCTGGTGACTTGACCTTGACTCTTGGACAAGGGTCCACAATAACTTCCGATCTGAACTCTCCGTCAACACAGATGCAAAACGCGTTTAACGCCGGCGCTGGAGCATTCAATAATCCAGGAGGAAATTACTAATGGCTTACAATGTACCCAACAAATTCATGACCTCAGAAGGCAAGAAATCAACTTTAGAGAGTAAGACTTATGAGTCAGCCGTTAAACCTGTCGGCGTACATATAAAATCTGCCGCCAGCGCAATTAAGGTTCTGACGTCGGCCGAAGTCCTATCGGATTCAGACACGAAAGAATTGGAGCTGGTTCTAGATAACATTGCAAACATGTCTCCAGACCAAGCGGCATCCGTTGATTTAGGAATAGACTCAGCAGGAATGTTCGAAGCATCCTATGATTCAGATGAGGGCGCCTTCGAAACATATAGTGGTACCTCATTAACAACAGCAGACGCGCAGACAGAGCTTTTAATCTTAGGGGGAGAAAATTTTGACGGTCTATCTGAAGCAGCAAGAAGTACTGTTTACAATTCGATAACGGGAGACGGAGCCTTGAAGGAGTATTTGAACTCCACCTCAGGCCAAAAAAAGGAAAGAGACAAGTTAGCCAAAGATAGTTATGATGAACAGTACAGAAAAGAAGAACAAATTAGAGCTGAAAAATTAGAAGATCTGTCTGCTGACGAGTCTCCGATGTTCAAAAAATACTTTGACGGCAGGGGTTTGGATTACTTCTTGTTAATACCGGGCAATGGACCCATACCAGAACAGGTTCTTTTGACGAACAAAAACCTTGCAAAGTTGACAGGTAAAACTGGCCAAGTAGAGGTCATGATAAAAGTAGACTATACAAGGGACCAGATCCAGAAAAACAAGATTAAATTAGTTAACAATATTACAAAGATGAAACTAAAGGAGGCCTACGAATTGGCCACTGCCGCAGAAAAGGCTAGAAGCCAGGGAATTTAAGGTAAGATATTATGGTAAGATACACAGAACCATGCGACGATATAGTAAACCCGACAGGAGTTGCCGAGGACTCCGGCTCAGGGCCAAATGGTAATAATCCGCCACCCCCTCCAGTGCCACCACCACCAGAGTTCCTGGCGCCTGATAACCATATTAGTGAAGTCGTGCTCACCGCAGATAGAGAAATAAACATAATACCTAGGCAGTATTTTCTTGAACCTAACGACATAAGGCCATTTTTTATCTCCTTAGCAGAAGACCCAGCAAACAGACAGCAAAGAATTAATTTGTTTCCAGAGAACGAGGCTGATCCAAGTCTTTCAAGCACCAGGCCCCTGCTCGACCATTTGAGACTAGAAAGTCAAGCAATTTGGAATTGGCAAATGCCGTATTTAGCAAATGAGAGTTTGCTTAAAGAAGTTATAAGTGATACGTATTCAGATTACCAGATTTCTCCAGAGAAGTATGGAGAAGCGATCATCCACCGCCCAAGAGTTTCTTTTGAATCTCCGCGGATTGATCCGGCAATGAAACTAGTTTGCCCGATTGAATTTAAATCTGAACCTAGGAGGGTCCTCAACGATTTGCAAAGTGAACGCCAGCGCCTGGCGACATTTAGAAGCACTTACACCGAAATCAAACGAGTCCATGAAGGCAAAAAATTCTTAGATCATACTTTCGCTGCTAAACAGCCATTCTTTCTAGACGAGCTTAACTACTTAGAAGCTTCTAGATTTATTAGCGTCGATGTAGACACCTACTCTGCAAATTATGTAGAATACCCAGCAGGCTCAAGAGAGACAGATAAGACTAGTCTCTATAGACTGTACACGCAGAAGAAGAACCCTGCAGACTCAGGCTTAACTGACCTAGAGACTTTCTTGGGCCCCCAAGAATTTTGTAGATTCGAAGATACAATCCAAAAGTTCACATGCGGGGCCATCGCTGAAATGTCTGAAGCGAATAAAAATATGGTTGGATCTTTCGATCACTATGTCAAGATAACTATAAACACAAATCAATCATCTAGATTAGCAGAGTTTTTTGATGAGTACAATATGGATAAATACTTTTTGGAATTGTATACAACATTTACAGCGCCCGGAGGCTCCGGAGCCACAGATGGGATACTCCAAGACACGTCGCGAAATGGCGAAGTTGGATTTAGACCTGCTATGCAAGTTGCTCAAATATTAGATGAGGACATAGTAGAGAAAGATGAAGGTATCAGAGCCACGTTTTATGCGAACGACCGCGCAGAGATAACCACAGTTAAATACTTAGATGGAATTATTAATTTTATTGAACGCATAAAATCAGCAGACTACAACTTCTTTGATAAGGGAATAAGAAAGCAAGACTACCCAATACCTTTTGAGTTTGGGAAATCAACAGAATCAAACATACTAAGATTTACAGATACTATACGATCTCAGATATTTATGAGTAAGTTTAAAGAGCAAATCCTAACAAGAGATAACATTAGAAGTATGGAGGAGATCTATGAGGGTAAAAAGTCCTACAGTCAAATCATAGGATACAGAGTGGCCAAACACGAAGTCGTGGATGGCCAACCCGGAAGAAAGATACAAGAGTTCTTATTCGCAGATAGTAACGATGTTAGGACGATAGATTTCATAGACACTCAAGTGTTCCCGGGTAAAAAATACATATATAGAATTCATTCTATAAATTTTGTTATAGGATCTGAATATGAATACGAAACGGTCAACGACGATCCCACATACATAGACTATTACAACCAAGTTGAATTTAACACTACCGCACACGTTCTTCCATCTTGTAGAATAATTGAAGCACCGTTTTTTGAGAAAGAAGTTTTTATGGCGGATAAACCACCCATATTTCCACAAGTCAATTTTGTCCCAAACCAGGGTGTCGCAAATAAAATGAACATTCTCCTATTGCAAAACACTGATGAGATAGAGGAAGTACCCGTAGAAATACTCGAAACAGATAGTGAGCACATAACAAACATGATAAACGCATCACGTACAACGGTCAAGAAAGATGGCACGGTATTGTATGGAACAGATACACTACCTGAATTTTTTGAAGTGTTCCGATTGTCTACGCCACCAGAAAATTACAAATCTTTCGCAGAGCCGGAACTGTACAAAAAACTAAAAGCGACAGGTAAGTCGGTATTCTTTGAAGACACAGATTTCGAAAAGAATACAAATTACTATTACATGTTCAGGACAATCGATAACGCAGGTATATCAAACCCGACTCGTATATTCAGGGTTAAGATGGTAGAATACCAAAGTGGCATATTTATGGATCTAGAGTTGTATGACTTTCCAACAACAGAAGAACAATACTCCATGGACTTTACGAGCGCTTTGCAAATTTGCCCTGCAATGACACAAAAATCTCTTAAAGTTAGTCAAGGTATAAATGTTGACTCAAGAGAGTTTTTTGAATCCGCACCAGATATTGGAGACATAGATATTGGAAATGAACCTTACAATCCTGTTTGGGACAACCAATATCGCATGCGAATCACATCGAAAACGTCTGGTAGAAAGATAAACATAAACTTTAAGTTTAAGAAAAACAAAAGGGTACTAACTAAGTTAAACGACCCTGAACCAATACAGAGTCCCAACAGTGAGCAGACTTGTGCCCCCGAGAGCACTTCCTCACAAGATGAATCCAAGATCGTCGATTCAACAGATACAGGCCCACAAGAAGGTCAAGACTTCTATTGAGATCAAATAAAAGAGAATTATTGCAATGAAAATACTATTTATTATTGATTTGAACACACAAGGAGCAGAACATGGCCTTTCTAGATAATTCCGGAGACATCATACTAGACGCAGTACTCACCGACGCAGGTCGAAAGAGACTAGCGAGAGGAGAATTCTCTATAACAAAATTCGCATTCAGCGATGAAGAAATTAATTACACAATCTTTAACAGTGCGCACTCAAGCGGATCAGCATTTTACGACATAGATATAATGCAAACCCCTATTTTGGAAGCTTTTACCAACAACACTTCACTTATGAAAACTAAGTTGGTATCACTTAATCGACAAAATATTTTGTTTATGCCGATATTCAAGTTGAATCCTAAGTCTGTAGATTCGAAAAAAACTGCTCAAGTCTCCGGCAACAATTATCATGGAATAATTGTCGATAGGAACACTGTGACTGAAGCGAACACTCTTATAGCTGCTGATAAATTAGCTGCAGGCTACATGTTGGGCTTTTCAGGGGCCCCTGAAGCACGCAACAATCGCCACATAGCCATTGATCAAGGTATTGACGGCGCAGGATCCACTAGTCTAGATATCACACAGACAATGGACTCTGATCTCATGGAAACTGCTTACTTAGTAAAACTGGATAATAGATTGTTGACCCTAGATGGGTACACAGGCGCCGCTTATACATCTTTTGATAGTTCTTTTGTTGATGACGATAACATTGCAACATATTACATTCCATCAACTAGTCAAATTGTTCAGGGACCACGCGACGGAGACAGAAGTGATCTTGCAGATTCTGCTGGGCAAAACTTCGGCCTCGCGGCAGACAAAGAGGTGTTCTACGCGTCAGCATCGGCAAGTGGCCCGGTTGGGCCCAGAATTCGCTTGCATCCTGTCGCGACAGAACTTCTCAGAGCTAGCGATGCTCTTTTTACCGAGATCGGTACCACCGTCACAAGCGGCGCCGACATCGAACTTGATGAACCAAACACTTCCCTCGCTACAATGGCCAGTTACAAATTTATAGACACCGTTATGAACGTGGTTGGAATCACAACGGGTTATTCGATAGATATACCACTTAGACTGTTTAAGAGAACATAATTTAGGAGAACACAATGGCTGCAGGATCTTTTTTTAAAACATTAACAAGCTCGGACAAGACAACTACTAGAACGTTGTTGCATGAAAACATTCCGATCACCCAAGCGATATTAAACGGAACTTACACTAAGGCCGCCGGAGCAGACAGTGTGTCAAGAGAACTTAACGTAAAATCGTTTTCTCACAACATGTTTGTATCAGTTTATGATTACCCACACGCAAGCTCTTCTGCAAATCATGTATTTGATATGAGCGTTGGCTTAGCAAGCGACCATGGTTTGACTGTCGACCCCACTAACGGTGCAGCGACAAAAGAAAAAAACATCTATAACCAAATGGCTCAAATGCTTGTCGGTTACGATACAAACGGAGCAGTGCGAAAGTTTGATATGGACGGTGATTTTACTGCCGGTAGTCACCATAAGGAAGTTGCATTCTTTAACTTTTCTAGACTGCTTACGAAAGATGAGATAAAGAAAGGCACATTCTCGGTGACCTTCCACACAGACAAATTATTCAGCGATACTTTTCATAGTAGTCCGTCCAACGCAACAATAACGGTTGCAGACACAGGCGCCGCAACCGCGTATAAAGTAAATTCACCAGCAGGAGAGTACGGTATATTAAAAGCAACGACTGCAGATAGTGATACCACCGATGGTACTCAAGCTATTAAGGTGGACAACTCCGAAGACAAGGTTGGTTTGATATTTTACCAAGCAGGAATTGTTGTATTGAACCTGGGTATCTTTGCAAACTCCGGGTCAGGGTCAGGCGCTGGCTCTACCAATGATATGAGTCTAAGGCTAATAACTACTGACTCGGACGGAGGTACCGCCGACGTTGGTATGAACTCATCAAACCATAGTATTCAGAAACTTATAGAAGAGAACAAGATAGGAGCTATTACAGACGGCATTAGAGAAAGAATGAAGTCTGTTACTTTTAATAACACAACAGAGCTTAACTCTACAATTTACTTTTGTAGAGCAAACCACAATGAGTTTAATTACAGTTCCAACCCAACATACTTAGAGAACTCAAAGATCAGAGTAAAGGCTAACGAGATTACAACTCCTTCTCGATCGTACGTCACTACTGTAGGCCTCTACTCCGCAGACAATGAATTACTGGCTGTTGCAAAGGTATCTGAGCCTTTAAGAAAAGACCCATCCAACGAACTAACCCTGAGGGTCCGTTTGGACTACTAAGATGAGTCACAAGAAGTTTGAGAAAAATGATGTGTTCCATAATGTTGTGGTAACACATCCAGAGTATCAATTCTTTGTTTACAATCAAAACGTTTATGCAAATAGAGAGTCCGCAGTCGATGGAGATTTCTCTAACAAAATAAAGCACGTACCACAAGGCCACATATCTCTTCACGAAATAAATGTCAATAGACCTAGTGGAAGTCTAGTTTACCCATTTATAACAAAGGATGGAGCAAGAACAGCATTTAGAACGATTAGCACATCCAACTTTCAAGATTCAAGCCAATTTTCCTTTGGAGACACCATAACTGGCTCATACCCATTGAGTGCCTCGATAAGCAGGATATACATCCCGTCGGGAACTGATGTGGGTGAATCTGCTCACACCAGTAAGAAATACATGAGAGCGCTCAAGAACCCTATTGAAAGCAACAATACCCTGAAGAGTGAGTTCAAATATGAGGATTTTAATACCAAGTCAGTAAACATGGTATGTGTCCCTTCTATATTTTATGGGTCTTCGATAAAAAAGGGATCTGTAAAACTTGACTTTTATGACGACTCTACTTTGATTGGGACCCTCGAAGACACCAACAAGAATGGACAATTGATACAAACCTACGGAAGCGGTTCTGGCGACGTCGCTGGTGTAGCATTGTATGACTACGGAATGTTTTTGTTGACTGGGTCTTGGTCTCTTAATGCTTCTGACGCTGATAATTATTTCGACGCGTCAACCACGTCACAGCCATCCTGGTTAGCCTTCGGATCAGGAATCAACGAGCCCGTCGCTGCAGCATCCGGATCGGGACAAGCAGTAACGACCAGTCCATCCTTTAATGTCAAGATGGAAGGCACCAATAAGGTTCCAACTGTAACCATGCTCGCCAGAGCAGAAAAAGGCGAACTTAACTTTTCGACCAATCCCACGTTTATTCAGAACGGAAAGAGTATAAACGGATCCGTAACTCCAACTTCGTTCTCAGAAAATGGAGGAGACATTAAAAACATAACGAAATCAGACTACGCGGGCTATGAATCAGAATACGAAAACACTATATATATATCTGAGATAGGGATATATGACGAGTATAAAAACCTTATCGGTATAGCCTCATTGGCCAATCCAGTGAAAAAGACAGAACTTCAAGATTATTTATTTAAACTTCGCCTAGACTTCTAGTAAAATAAGAATATATGATTAAACAAAAGACAACTCTAGGGCTAGACATATCTACTTCTATAACAGGCGCAACCATTATGGTTGATGGTAAACTAACAAGTACATTTGTCTGGGATACTAGAAACAAAAGAAAATTCCCCACCTTTTACGAAAAAGCAAAATTTATTAAACAAAACCTCTTGACTATTAAAGAGAGTCATGATATAACTAATATATACATCGAGCAATCTTTGCAATCATTCCGTTCCGGTTTCTCTTCAGCACAGACTTTATCGACGCTAGCCAGGTTCAACGGTGTCGTGTCGTGGTTCTGTTTTGAGATATTCGGCATGCAGCCAGAAATGATTGCAGCAACATCCGCCAGAAAGCAAGCAGGCGTCGGCATCAAACGCGGCGACAATGCTAAAGAAAAGGTTTTACAATTTGTTATTGACAACTTCCCACAAATTGAGATACAATATACAAAACACGGAAACCCAAAACCGGGTACCTATGATTTGTGCGACAGTATAATAATAGCACTAGCGGGAGACAAAGTTGTCGGAGAAACTCAAACTACTTAAGAAAGCACTTGGCCACTGTTGGACTAATGAAGAAGAGCATCAGTTCCATTGTCCAAAGTGTAATCACCACAAGCTAAAACTTTCAGTCAACATCGACAAGGGAGTTTTTAAGTGCTGGATTTGTGATTACTCTGGAACCAAGATTTCTCCTCTTATCCGCAGGTTCGCTCCTTCTTACTATGCAGACTGGCGCTTGCTTGAGGGAGAGATAGACTTAGATAAGTACGATACTATCTTTGCGGACGAAGTAGAGCTGCCCCCACAAATCATTGACCTTCCCGAAAACTTCCAAACACTTACAGGAAAGAAGACGAGGCTCAAACAGAAGCCACTAAACTATCTTTACTCTAGAGGCTTTACAGACACCGACATCCTAAATTGGAAGATTGGCTTCTGCAATTTCGGAGAGTATCAGGATAGAGTTATCGTTCCGTCATTCGACAGTCAAGGCAACGTAAGCTTTTTCATAGCAAGGTCTTACACTGCCGACTGGATGAAGTACAGAAATCCAAAGGTAAGCAAGGACATTATTTTCAACGACCTCAACATTGATTGGGATAACGATGTTATTCTGGTAGAGGGAGTGTTCGATGCTATGAAGTGTAAGAACGCTATTCCACTGCTTGGTTCTACTCTGCGAGAGAACTCTTTACTGTTCCAGAAAATCTGTGAGAAAAAGCCTAATGTTTATCTGGCCCTTGATGAAGACGCCAAGGGAAAAGAGTTCGGGATAGCAAAGAAGCTTAGAGAATACGGCATCAGAACAATGTCTATCAAGATTACACCCTACAGAGACATCGGAGAAATGCCCGTTGCTGTAGTAGAAGAGCGAAAA
>Ga0315320_10001896_pt1 | contig 17372 bp, 20 predicted proteins | sample M140m21515metaG_FD_203458 | JGI IMG/M metagenome (GOLD analysis project Ga0315320, IMG submission 203458) | Ammonia-oxidizing marine archaeal communities from Monterey Bay, California, United States - M1 40m 21515 | ecosystem: Environmental > Aquatic > Marine > Coastal | place: USA: California... | reverse complement strand
TAAAAAACCGGCGGGTTCAATGCTTCCTATCATCATCATGCTGGTCGCCATGCCGCTGACGGCCTGGTTGGCGACTCAATACATTATCGTTCCTCAGATCAAAAAAAACTTGGGTCTGGAAACACGCGATGATGGAAAAAACGCTGATCATGAATCCTCTTCTCATGAGGCTGGTGAAGGCAAAGAAGATCCTGATGGCAAAGGTGAGGAAACTTCTGCCGAGAATACTGAATTAGTGGAGAAAGTCCGGGTAAACGTCAAAAATACCAATGGAAGCCGCTTCCTTTACGTCTCCTACCTCATTAAAGGCAAAATGCCTGAATTCGCAAAGATTAAGAAGAGCCAAGAAAAAATGGCCATGATTCGCGACACAGCACTGGGCCTCCTGATGTCTTTCGACATCGCGGAACTGGGTCAGATTGAAACGAAAAACCGTGCCGGGACCATGATGATTAGTGCATTTAATAATGACCTTGGTGGTGATTATGTTGAGGAAATCTTTTTCACGGAATGGACAGTTCAGTAGTCCGACCCGATACTTTTTAAAATTAATATAACACTCTGATATCATGGATGAAACATCAGTCAATCCCGAGCCAGCCACTGACCCGAAGAAGATTACCATCATTGGCAAAGGTGGCGCCAGTCATACCTCTGCCTCTGGTGATGTCACTGCCTTTGATTTTGATGGAACATCGTGCCTGACGCCGCAGGAGATGCGTAAATTAAAACAAATTCATGAAGATTTTGTTTCCAGTTTAACAGCGAGGTTGAGCCTGTTTTTGAGAATCGAGATCGACATGCAATTGGAGGGCCTCGAATCAACTAAGATGCGCAACGGACTCAATGAGATGGATGAAAACACTCATTTGTCGCTGGTTCGAATGGCTCCTCTGCGTGGTCACACGATTGTCGAATTCCCCATTCCTCTATCTTTATCAATCGTGGATCGATTAATGGGAGGACCAGCACAGCTGCAGGATAACAGCGGTAAATTAAATGATGTTGAAATTGCTCTTCTCGATGATGTGATCAATATCGTCATCTCAGAATGGGCCAATATGTGGGCTCACCTCACGCCGATCCAACCGTCCATTGTCAGTCACGAATCAAACCCAAAATACCTTTCATCATCTTCATTGAATTCGGCAGCACTGCAACTCACCATCCAAACAACGATGGGGGATTGCAAAGAGCCGATTCGGATCATTATTCCTCATCTAACACTCGAGCCGTTGGTGGGAGCCTTGAGCAAGATGGACTTTGGTGACGATGATGGAAAGTCAAACAGCCAGATCCAGGCTCCAGACTGGTGTGATCGTTTTGACTCTGTAGAAGTGCACTTGTCCACATCTTGTCGCGGACCGAAGATTAGCCTCAAAGAGATGTCCAGCCTTAGATCCGGGCAGTTCCTGCCCTTCAATCCATCTTTCTTTGATACAGCTGTTTTGAAGGTGGCAGGCAAGGAAGCTTTCAGAGGCAGCATAGGCAAAATAAACAAAAAGTGGGCGTTCAAAATCACGCAGAATTTAGAAAAATAAACAAGGATTGTTATGGCTGAAGCAGACGAACAAAAAGAATCACCACAAAATCTGGAAATGCTATATAATGTTCCAGTTGAATTATCTGTTGAACTCGGTTCATGCATGATGCCCATGAAAAGCGTATTGGAACTTACTCCGGGTAAAGTGGTGCAATTGGACAAAGAGGCTGACAAACCTGCCGATTTGTATGTCAACGACAAGCTTGTGGCTCAGGGAGAGGTTGTGGTCGTGGACAATTGTTTTGGCATCAAGATCACTAAGTTGTTCTGATCATGGTTCGTCACACTCAACTCCTTGTGTTCTTTGCATTCCTGTTCCTTTGCTGGAATGGAGCTGCACTGTCACAGGGAGCTGATCAAGCTGTCTCCGATGCAGCAAAAATACAGGAGGGTATGGACTTGAAATCATCAAACGATATGCTGGCAGCCTGGTTGCGCATGTTCGGAGCTTTGATCACGGTTCTGGGAATATTCTTCATAGGTGTTTTCATGTTTCGAAAGTATGGAGGAGCCCTCCAGAACAAAACTTCGCAAGGACATCTGAAAGTGCTCGAGTATCGCGCGCTGAACCAGAAAAACTCCGTTTATGTCCTCGACTATCAGGGAGAACGTTTCCTCATTGCCACTTGTCAGCAAGGATCACCTGTTTTGACTCCTATCCGAATGGAAACTAAAAACGAGCAGACCTTGAATCTTCAAGATGATGATTTTAAGGATGAAATTCGGAAGGCTATGAATGAGTCGTCTTGATTTCATATTTGGATCAAAACAGAGTCCAGGCACCCGATTTGTGCGTTGGATCTTGATTACTTTCTTCTGCCTTGGGGCCATGCAGCTTCAAACTGAGGCACAGACCACTGGTGGAGCATTGCCCTTCAGTTTAAATCTTGGCTTTAATCCGGCGGGCGATCCAGCAGAGGTGGATACGGGCATCCAGATTTTGTTCGTCATCACCCTGCTCGCCTTGACTCCATCCATTGTTTTATTGATGACGAGTTTCACACGGATCGTGATCGTGTTGTCGTTCATCCGTTCAGCACTGTCTCTGCAAGGCGCACCTTCTAATCAGATCATCATTGGTTTGGCTTTTTTCATGAGCTTGTTTGTGATGGCCCCCACCTGGGCAAAAATCCAAACAACTGCGGTAGATCCATACTCAGCTGAGCAAATTACAGGGCCAGAAGCCCTTGATAATGCGTCCACCGCAATCAAGGAATTCATGCTCAAGCAGACGCGGCCTCAAGATATGGAGCTTTTTGTGACCATGGCGCGGATTCAGACATCCAGTGCCATGCAGCTCCCTTTGAACGTCGTCATACCCGCTTTTATTCTCAGCGAACTTAAAACGGCATTTCAGATTGGGTTTCTGATATTCATGCCGTTCATCATGATTGATTTAATAGTGGCAACCGTACTCATGGGCATGGGTATGATGATGATGCCACCGGTAACCATTTCCCTTCCACTGAAAATCCTCTTGTTTGTGCTAGTGGATGGCTGGAACCTGATCGTTCAGTCCCTGTTGGAAAGTTTTGCCACTTAACCTATTCAGAAAGTAAAACAATGAACCCTGATTTTGCAGTTGAACTCATTCGATTGATGCTCCTCAAGGCCACTCAGTTAGCAGCACCCATTCTTGTCACAGGAATGACTATTGGCACCAGCGTCAGTGTTTTTCAGACGGTTACCTCCGTGCAGGAGCAAACACTCAGCTTTTTACCAAAAACAATGGGCATTGCTGCTTTCATTATCGTGGCTTCGCCTTGGATTCTAAGAACGATGATTGAGTATACTCGCTGGATGATCCAACTTGCCCCTCAAATGGTGGGGTAGAAAAATTTTCCCCCTATTCGTGCGTAACCGGCCTAGAAAGGCCGGTTTTTCTGTGTGGTACGCTTGCTGCTTATGGGTGATTCGTAGTGATATCGGCATATTTTACCACATGGCTTTTAGTAATGATGCGAACTTCCGCTCTTTTTGCGACGGTTCCTGCATTCTCGACGCCCAACGTACCGATCAAAATTAGAATAGCGCTCGGTGCACTGACTGCATTCTTTGTTTCATCTGCTCAACCTGCGGTTTCAGTGGATGGCTGGCCTTTCTTGCAGGTCTTGATCCTGATGACAAGCGAAGTGCTTGTAGGAGTCCTTCTGGGGTTTGTTTCACGCCTGTTTTTTTATGCTCTGGATATTGGGGGAGCCGTGATTGCCACAGGAATCGGATTAATGATGCCAATGGATGTCAATCCATTTCAGACCAATCAATCTACCATCCCTACAAACGTCCTTTATCAGTTGGCTATCATGATCTTTTTTACGACGGATATGCACCATTGGTTTTTCGCCGGATTATCCAAAAGTTTTGAGGTACTTCCAATGGGACAGGCCAATTTTGGAGGAGGTATGATAAAGACCCTTATTCCAATGACAGCCGGCGTCTTTTCCGTTGGAATCATGATTGCAGGCCCCATCATGACTGTTTCATTCATTCTGCTGCTTCTCTTTTCTTTTCTTGGGCGAGCTGTTCCTCAAATGAATGTGTTCGCTGAAAGTTTTTCATTCCGAATCCTTGCTGGATTAACCGTTTTTGGAATGACATGCGATGTGATGGCTGAGCATATCGTTCAATTCGTGCGAGGAATCCCTCTCGATCTCATGAGCGCAGTAAGTTCCCTGAATGGTTGATGCGATGATGAGAAAATCTATTTTCACAAAAGAAAGGCTTGATCATGAGTAATGAGCAAGCAGGCGAAAAAACAGAACAAGCAACGCCTAAAAAACTGCAGGACTCCTTTAATCAGGGGCAATTTGCCAAGAGTGCAGAGATACAAACATTGCTAGTCACCGCTGGAGGCCTTGGATCCTTGATGATGGTTGGGCCAGAGATCTGGGAACAATCAGCGAAGATCATGACAAGCATTCTCACTGATGCGAACTCGATAGATATCAAACAAGAGTTCATGCAGTCCCACATCAGCACGTCGGGCACAACTTTTTTAAAAATGGTTTCACCCGTTGTTGGAGCTTCGGCTGCAGGAGGACTGATTGCTGGCCTCTCTCAAACAAAGCTTAAGCTGACAACGGAAGCAATCAATCTGAACTGGAATAAAATCAATCCAATTAATGGTTGGAAAAAAATAGTTTCCACAAACGCACTTGTGACCGCTGCGTTTTCAAGTGGTAAAATACTGATATTGGGAAGCTTCCTCTATTTTGAAGCTCGAAAGGCAATTCAATCTCCTATTTTCAGTTCATCTGTCAGTATCGGTGATTTCATTAAGTTCGTTTCGCTGACAACCGCGTCGATTTTCACGAAATTCATTATTGTGATGATCTTCTTTGCTCTGGTCGATTACGGCTATCAGCTTTGGAAGACGGGTAGAGATCTGATGATGACCAAGGAGGAAACCAAAGAAGAGCATAAGAACCAGGAAGGCGACCCCAAGATGAAGGGAAGGCGGCAACAGATGCGAATGGCATTACGTCAGCGTAGAATGATTCAGGATGTCCCTGATGCAGATGTCATTTTAACAAACCCGACACATTATGCCGTCGCCCTGAAATACAATGCCAATGGCATGACTGCGCCCAAGGTACTGGCAAAAGGGGAGCGACTGTTTGCAGCCAAAATCAAGGAATTGGCCAAGGAACACAAAATCCCGATTATTGAAAATAAACCCCTGGCTCGATCTCTCTATAAATCAACACCGGTCGGCCATGAAATACCTGCAGCCATGTATTCTGCCATCGCCGAGATCCTTGCCGCAGTCTATCGATTGAACCCATACAAATATCACGCGCAAGGCAAAGGAGCCTGAGTCAAACATGATGATTATCGAACAATTGCTGGGAAAAGATTACCGTAAGAAGCTGGTTTACGGCCTCGACATCTGGTTGCCGCTGGCTTTGTTCGGCATCGTCATGTTCCTGATTCTGCCGATGCCTGCTTTCCTGCTGGATGGGGCATTGGCGTTGAGCATTGCGATATCACTGCTGATGTTGCTTGTCATTTTATATTTAAAGGAATCTGCAGACTTCACTGGTTTCCCAACTATGTTGCTGATAGCAACGTTATTCAGGCTGTCACTCAATGTCGCCTCGACTCGTTTGATTCTATTGGACGGTTACGCAGGGAATATTATTGAGGCATTTGGTAATTTCGTTGTTAAAGGGAATTTTATCGTAGGCCTCGTCGTTTTTATCATTCTGGTTTTGGTCAACTTCATTGTGATCACCAAAGGTGCCGGACGCATTGCCGAAGTCGCAGCCCGATTTACCTTGGATGCCATGCCGGGCAAACAAATGGCTATTGATGCTGAACTGAACGCAGGAGTCATCGATGAAATTCAAGCCAGGGAGAAGCGTAAAAAAGTTGAGGGAGAAGCTGATTTTTATGGCGCCATGGACGGTGCCAGCAAGTTCGTGAGAGGCGATGCAATTGCGGGTATACTCATTACGATCATTAACGTCATCGGGGGGTTTGGTATTGGGATTTTCCAGAGGCAAATGTCCGTGATGGACGCTCTTGAGCTTTATACGCTTTTATCTATTGGCGATGGACTCGTCTCCCAAATTCCAGCACTCATCACCTCGGCAGCCACCGGTATTCTCGTGACGCGTGCAACAGCCAAGAACAATCTAGGGCGAGAACTTACCGGGCAATTGTTCTTTTCATTCAAAGCGATCTGGATCCTGGCAGCCATGTTGGGTGTCATGATGTTTATCCCTGGTTTTCCTTTCCTTCCCTTTTTCACTCTGGCTGTCTTGTTCGGGCTTGCAGCCTGGTATCTTCCAAGACTTAAAGACTCCTTTCAATCTGTGTTGGTGGAGGATGCCACTTCAAAAACACCCGGTTCCCCTCAGGCAAAGGGAGCAAAGGCTAATAATGCAGCTCCAGCAGAACAACCCATTGAGCAGTTGCTCAAACTGGATCCAATTCAGGTGGAGCTCGGATTCGGACTCGTTCACCTTGCCGATGAATCTAAAAATGGTGACCTCCTGCCAAGAATCACTGGTATCCGAAAAAACTTTGCTCGTGATATGGGCCTGATTGTTCCTCCCATCAAGGTGAAGGACAATCTTCAATTACAGGCCAATGACTATCGCCTTTTACTCAAGGGCGAGGAGCGCACCAAGGGACAAATACAGCCGGGACAGTGGATGGCGATGAACGCCACCGACAGTAAAGAAATTTTAAAAGGTATCCCAACCAAGGAACCAGTCTACCAACTACCGGCTACATGGATCACCGCAGTTGAAAAAAAGAATGCTGAACTCAAAGGTTTTACTGTGGTGGATGCGACAACTGTACTCGTCACACATCTTTCCGAGACAATCAAGCGTAATGCTGCTGAGATACTGTCAAGACAGGATGTTCAACACCTGCTTGATCACCTGCAAGACACACATTCAGCCGTCATTAACGAACTGATTCCTGCGCACCTGACCGTAGGCCACATTCACCGGATTCTTCAAAACCTGCTCGCAGAAGGTTTATCGATAAGAAATTTGCCTGAAATTTTGGAGCGTATCAGCGACATGGCACCCCACACGAAAAATCCGGATGAGCTTTCTGAGCAAGCTCGTCAGGCACTCTCGAACGCCATAGCCAAACAGTGGAAAGGGGAGGATGGCTACATACACACGTTGTCACTGGACCCTGAAATAGAGCGCGCCATATCTGAAGGCATCCGTAAATCTGCAACGGAGGTAGCGCTCGTGCTCGAACCGAATTTTGCATGGAAATTAGTCGATGCTTTTTCTGTTGCCATTCAAAAGATGACAGCCAGCGGGTTTCACCCGGTACTGGTCTGTGGACCTCAAATCCGAATAGCGCTCTATCGCTTTCTTAAGTCCACGTTCTCCGACTTGGCTGTCATCGGATTCACTGAAATACCTAACTCTGTACCGCTTAAGAATTTTGCAGTCGTCAATATGCCTGATGCTGAAAAGGGAAACCCCTTGGCAACGTAAGCATGGCAAGAATCCAAATTTAATACTGAAAGGAAATCAAAATGAAAACGGTCACTATGCTCGCCGACTCACCACAGGATGCGGTCAGAAAAGCAAGACAATCATACGGCCCACAAGCGGTCATCAAGGAAGTCAGACAACAATCTGCCAAGGGCTTATCCCGTATCTGGCGAAAACCCAAACTGGAGTTATTAATCCAAATTCCAGAACCGAAAACTGCTGAAATACCAGCTGATTCATCCAATCTTGAGGATGAACCACAAGGTCAAACTTTTTTTCAGATTTATCAGAAAAAAATCGATGAAAACCCCGAGAAAGCAAGTGCTTCTCGACCACAGAAAAATCAGACTGCAAGCCAGAAACAAGCCAACAAATGGCGCGTGGAACCCATGCTGAAAAGCATGGGATTGAGCGATTACTGGATATCAGAAATCCTGGACCGTTTATCATTGAGATTTCAAAATGGCATGCCGGATTTCGTAAGAGACGAATTGGCGTTTTGCCGCAGTCTCATGATGGAATTGCTACCTGCACCACAAACGGATCCCAGGGAAAGTAATCGACCTGTTGTCCTGTTGGGGACTCCGGGTTGTGGAAAAACAACGGTCCTGTGCAAATGGATGGCGCACCTTGTTTTTCAACGCAACCTGACACCGACCATATGGCGTCTGGATGGCATACAACCTAATACTGCTGAATCGCTTGCAGTCTATGCTGAAATGCTGCAAGCACCCATCACCCGTTTTCCTGAAAGCCATTCAATCGAACAAGAGGCCAATCAGCTTTTCATCGACTTACCAGGAATCAGCATCCAGGACTCAAATCAAGTAAGTGATCTGGAATCAAGACTCAAAAACCTACCTGATTGTGACCGATACCTTGTTTTGAATGCGTGCTACACAGATACGCACCTCAGTCAACAGATACGAGCTTTCGAAAAATTCAACCCAAAAGGGATCATTATCACCCATTTGGATGAGGACCCGCAGTGGGGAAAATTAATGAACCTGTTCCTAGGCACAAATTTCCCCGTCGCACTTCTGAGTGGTGGGCAAAATATTCCAGGCACCTTTGAAGCGTTTAGACCCTCCAGTATTATTTCCCGCATATTCCCTTCTCATTTAGCAGCTTAGACACTTTTAAGTCGATCAAAAAACGCGTTGGCAAGGCATTTGCTTGGTGGAGTTGAGATCGAATTGTGACCTTATGAAAAAGATGATGATACTGGGAGGTTTGCTGGGGTTTTTGATCGGAATGGGTTTCGGTTTTGCAGGCCAAAATGACTGGGTCAGTATTCTTTTGAAAGCATGTGTAGCAGCATATTTAACAGGTTTAATGATGCGATGGTGGGCTCGCATGTGGGTGCGCTGCTTGAGGGACGCATTTAAGGAAAAGCTTAGCAAGCAAGAGACGGCATCTAAAATACCAAACGAAATGAAGGAGACAAAAGCATGAACGCAGAATGCCCAACCATGGAAACCTCGACTATAGAGAAGGAAAAACCAGCTACGTTAGTAAAGAAAGCATGGGAATCCTACAGTAGCCATGATCAAGGAGGTGAGCTTGAAAATGACCTCGTCAAAGAGTATTTGCCGCTCGTCAAAAGTGTGGTGGGTCGCCTAGCCATGACTTTACCTTCACATGTGCATCAGGAAGAACTTTACAGCCCAGGCTTGGTGGGTCTGTTGAAAGCTATCCGCAATTATGACTCCGCACAGAATTCAAATTTCGCTTGTTACGCCAGACATCGCATACGCGGGGCTGTCCTCGATGAATTGAGGCGTTTGGACTGGGTCCCACGTTCTGTTCACGACAAAGCAAAAAAAGTCGAACGAGTCATTTGCGAACTCGAATCCAAGATGCAGCGTATGCCTGAAGAATCAGAAATCGCTGAGGCTTTGGAAATCTCCATCAATGATTATCAAAAATTAGTGGAACAAATTCGTCCGGTTGCTTTTGTATCTATCAATGGATGCAATGAACAGGGAGGCCCGGATGACCCCTTCATGGGCGTCAACATCGAGGATGAGGAAACACCTGGTCCCGATGAAATTACTTCTCGCCTTGAATTGATTGAAAAGATCAAGGAAAAGATCACTGAATTGCCGGATAAGATGAAAAAAGTCCTCGCCTTTTATTACTACGAAAACATGCGATTGAAAGAAATTGCAGAAATTCTGGGCGTCACGGAATCGCGGGTATGCCAGATCCATTCAGAAGCCATTTTACTCATCCGAGGCCTTGCGCGAGACCTTTGATGGACTCTTTCTCATTTTTTATTTAGTAAGATCAGGTCATGGTTATTGCAATAGGCGTTATTGTTGTTCTTGCCACCGTCTTAGGCGGTTGGGTATTTTTAGGGCATGGTAATATAGGCAACTTGATGCACCCGGGTGAGTATGTGATTATTCTTGGTGCAGCTTTTGGGTCGATGATTATCATGGCGCCAAAAACAGTGCTCTTCGAAATTGCAAAGGGAACTGTCGAAGCCCTCAAAGGTATTCCTTACAGTAAAAAATCCTACGAAGAACTTTTTCAGGCTTTGTATGAGCTATTCATGATTGGGAGAAAGAATGGCATGATTGCTCTCGAGGATCATGTCAATGAACCTGCATCTAGTTCAATATTTTCAAAATACTCTTCTCTTTTATCCAACAAAACCGCAATGGCTTTTCTTTGTGAAGCTCTGAGCCCCATTATTGACGGTAGGATCAAAGCAGAGGAACTCAAGCCACTCTTGAAGGTGCAACTTGATAAAATGGATGAGCAGGGGCACGAGCCGATAAATATCGTCTTGAAAGTAGGCGACGCTCTTCCCGGTTTTGGGATCGTTGCAGCGGTATTGGGTATTGTAAACACCATGCAGGCAATCGGTGGTGATCCTAAACTAGTAGGCGAAAAAGTTGGGGCAGCTTTGGTTGGAACATTCATCGGTATTTTCATGGCTTATGGGTTTGTAACGCCACTTGCCGTAAATATGGGCTTCATACATCAATCAAAAATAGATTTTCTCAAGTGTATTTCATCTGCTGTTGTCAGTTTCACTACAGGGTCAGCACCCGCGATGGCGATTGAAATCGCACGCAGGGGGGTCAACAGTGACTTGCGGCCAGGCGCGGGAGAACTTGAAGAATTGATAAAATCCATCAAGCCAGCATAAAGCGAACATCCATCGCTCAATAAGAACATTTATAAAAGTGAAAAGGTTGATTTGATATGGCGGCAGGTGGAGGCGGTTCATGGAAAGTAGCGTATGCCGATTTTGTGACAGCCATGATGGCTTTTTTCATGGTCATGTGGCTCACTTCACAGGATCAAAAAATCAAAGAGGCCATCGCGAAATCCTTCAGTAGCCCCTACAAGGTTTTTGAAGATAATTCCACGGGCATGATCCCAAATGAATCCCTGATCGAAGCAAAAGGAGACGGAGATTTCAGTTCTCCTGCGGCGGTGGAACTTCTCATGCTGCGTAAAATGGCGGAAGATTTACTCAAAACACTGGAGATGGACCCGTCGATCAATGCTGATAAAGATACCTTCGAGTTAACGCTTACCACCGACGGAGTGCGGTTAACGCTTTTCAATAAATCGAAAAACCCCATCTTCAAGTTGGATTCTTCAGAGTTTACCGACTATGGGAATTGGACGGTTGGCAACCTTGCATATGCGATTGATCGCTTTGACAATTTTGACATCGAGATCGATGGCCATACTCGGATGATCGATCCAAATACAGCTGACGATGACTCCTGGAGACTTTCTGTTGATCGAGCAACGGTCACCCGGTCCAAACTTGTTTCAGAGGGTATGCCACCTATGAAGGTGATCAAGATAGCAGGATTTGGAGATTCAAAACCTCGGGATAACGAGCCTGCCGAGAGCGAATTAAACGATCGTATTGATTTTTGGCTAAGAGTGCAGAATTAATCCATCAGCAAAAAAAACTTCCCATGAACAAAGATTTCGTTCCATTAAGTTCACTCCTCGAAGACATAAAAAAAACTTCATTTGAAGGAGTTTCAGCTGAAGCGGTGAATAGTGCTCTGGATGAAAAATCCAAGGTTGTTGGCGAAAGTCAAATCTCATCACCCATGGAAGCCCCTGATCAGAAAGAAGCTCCGCCTGTCTCCTCAAAGGAACCTGAAAAGGAGTGTAAGGAGCCAAAAATCCTTCTGGATCGTGAAGGCGATAAAATAAGTCGGATACGCGTCCTGTGCTCCTGCGGGCAGAGTATTGTTCTGGACTGCAATTACCCTGTTAAGTCCTAGATAGCGCTGCTTGAAGGATCTGATAACGAGTGGGCAAGTTTCAGGATCCACTCGTTATTTGTTAGGATGATTATCCCCTGCCCGGCAAATTTGACCAAGCTCGTTGATGCGGCAAATTTTTCAAACTGAGATAGACATTGTTGCCGCCTACCACAGCTCTATCGACGTAAACCGTTGATATTCAGTATTTGCAATCACTGGCACACCTTTTGCTTATGTCTGTCAGGCATGAATATAAGTATTCAACAGGCAGCATCAGCTCTCCAGGCTTACGAGCAATGGCATGAAACCATTGCGAGTAACATGAGTGCTGCCAGCGTACCCGGATTCAAGCGATCGACATTTTCACTCAAGGCCGAAGAAACTGGAGCTGCTGATCCCGCAGATATTTCTACTGATAATGCAACCCTCAAGAATTATCTCATACCCAAAGGTGAAGTCCATCTGGACCATTCACGAGGTTTGATAAAACATACCGGACAACCCACCGATATCGCGATAGGCGCGGAGGGCTATTTCGAGCTAGTTCTAGGAGATGGTTCCTCGGCCTTTACGAGAGATGGTGAGTTTAGAGTCAATGAGCAAGGAGAGCTTGTTAATAAACAGGGATACAAGGTTCTGGGAACCGGAGGTCCGATCCAGTTTAACGAAAATACCGGCACCAATTTCCACATCGCACCCGATGGTTCCATTTCGGAGGATGGTGTCAACACTGGCGAAAAACTACTGGCAGTTGAAATTGACGATACAAGCAAACTGGTTCACTCCGGTGATGGAAATTTCGTATTGAGTGATGACACAGTTGAAACCAAAGAAGTGGATGCACCCAATTTCCAGCAAAGGTATACCGAACAAAGCAATGTCTCAGCCATACATGAAATGACCCGAATGATTCACGTCATGCGGTCATTTGAAGCGAATCATCATATTATTCAACAACACGATCAGCGCATTGGAAAAGTCATTAGCGAGCTGGGTCAACCCATATAATTTTAAGGAAATAAACAAACCATGATTAGAGCCCTTCATTCATCTGCTGCAGGTATGCAGAGCCAGCAAATGAGCCTGGATGTCATTGCCAATAACCTGGCCAATGTTCAAACAACCGGCTTCAAAAAGAGCAAAATTGAATTTCAGGATTTGCTTTATCAATCCACACGAGCTGCAGGAGCGACCCAAGGCGGAGGCAATCAATTACCAACCGGAATCCAGATCGGTCATGGTTCTCAAGCAGTAGCAACTGCCAAAATTTTCACGTCGGGTGAAATGGTCCACACGGGTGATCAATACAATGTCGCTATTCAGGGAGATGGTTTTTTCAGAGTAATTCTTCCAACCGGAATGCCTGCTTACACAAGAGATGGGGCCTTCAAGGTGAGCCCTGAAGGAAATGTGACAACGAGCGATGGCCTGGAAGTTGAAACTGGTTTCATTGTCCCAGATGGAACGATAAAGTTGGAGATTTCTCCCAACGGAAATGTTTCTGCCCTGGTTGGAGACGCAGAGGAAGTGGAAGAGTTGGGACAAATTCAAATTTATCGTTTTCGCAATCCGGCTGGCCTGGAAAGTATGGGGCGGAATTTATACCGGGAAAACCAGGCTTCAGGTGAAGGGGCCGCAGGCATTCCAAACGAGAATGGCTACGGGGCACTGAATCAGGGTGCACTTGAGAAGTCCAACGTCAAAGTCATCGAGGAGATGGTGAACATGATCATTGCTCAACGTGCCTTTGAAGTGAACTCAAAAGCAGTTCAAACGGCTGATGAGATGATGAACATGACAAATAACCTCAGAAGGTAGGCCATGCCCTTTACCACTCATTATATGAAATTTCTCAGTATGTTCCTGCTCGTATTGCTTGCAGGAGCCAATGCTCATTCAGAAACAGCAGTAAAAAGCGCTTCCGATAAGAAAACTTTTTCATCCGAGCAGTTGGCAATGTATTTGTCGGATGCATTAACCCACGAGTTCCCCAATGAGCAAGGCGCATTCAGGGTTAGTCTTCTGAGACCTCAAGCACCAACCAATATTCCTGAAGGACCGATCGAAGTCTCCCTGAAAGGACTTGCTACAACGACCCTTCGATCCCGTGTCATGCTCAAGTATGAACTGAAGGTAAACGGGCAGCTGATCAAGTCTGAATCTGTCCCAACCGAAATTCAGGTCATGAAAGAAGTGCTTGTTTCAACAAGAAGGTTGAATCGGGGAGAAGCGTTGAGCTATGACGATCTTTCACTCGAGATCAAGGATGTGATGGGATTGCATCAGCCCCCGATGGATCCTGCATCTGATATTTCCAGCTATGAAATTAATTATACGCTGATGCAGGGAAAAATTTTGACAAAACGAAATATTCGCAAAAAACCCGTGGTTGACCGGGGAGATATTGTGAATGGCTGGCTTAAACGAGGACTGCTTCAAATCAACCTCAAGGTAGAGGTAATGGAAGAGGCCGCACCCGGGCAACTTGTCCGTGTTAAAAACATAAGAACCAAAAAATATATGAGAGGGGTCGTTCAAGATGAAAACTCAATTATTATTCCATAAAAGTCTAGAACTGCCGCGCGTCGTGGCTTTGATCCTGTTCGTTGCTGCCGCATGTGCGACGGTGACTGCTCAAACTGTCTGGAATGATCAAGCCGCTTCATTGATTTCAGATATTCGTGCCCATCAAATTGGTGATATTCTTACGGTGATCATACAAGAGAACAAAACAGCGAGCAAAAATACATCCACAAAAAGCAGCAAGAAGAGTGGTGTCAACGCTGGTATCGAATCGTTTTTATTCAGCCCAGCTGCAAGCAGCCTACTCACAAAGAAGGGACAACTTCCTTCGATGAACCTCAACTCTTCCACTCAATTTGAAGGAGGGGGCAATGTAAGCAGCACAGAAAAAATCACAACCCGGCTGTCCGTTCGAATACTTGATATTTTGCCCAACCGACAATATCTGGTGGAAGGCGCACAAAAAACTTCGTTTGGTGGTGAGTCACAGGATGCGGTGCTCAGGGGTGTTGTTCGAGAGGCGGATATCACATCAGGAAACACGGTCTTCAGCTACAACCTGGCCGACGTCACCATCCAGTTTTCCTCCAAAGGCGCGCTGAGTGACAAGACAAAGCGCGGTTGGTTCACAAAAGCCTGGGACAAAATCAATCCATTTTGAATATCGAACCTCTAAACTTAATTTCATGAAAACTCTTTGGTATTTGATTATTTGTCTGTGGATGGGTGAGGCTTCTTTGGAGGCTGTCACCACACGCATCAAAGACGTGACAAAGATCAGGGGCTCCTCCGAATACGGAGTCTCAGGTATAGGCCTCATCGTTGGTTTGGCTGGTGACGGCGATCGTAACCTCGCTCCCACCATGCAGGCATTTGCTAATTTGCTTCAGCGAAACAACATCGTTATTCCGCCGGAAGCCATTCAATCAAAAAATGTCGCCATCGTAGCGGTGCAAGCAAAGATTTCTTCGAGAGACAAGCTGGGGTCCATGGTCGACGTGATTGTGTCCTCCATGGGTGATGCCAAATCACTGTCAGGTGGAACCCTCATGAGAACTTTGTTGTATGGTCCCGATCAGACAGTCGCATTTGCCACGGTTCAAGGGCCTATCTCGGTTGGAGGGTTCAATGCCGGCAGCGATGGTGCAGGTGGAGCATCCATCAGAAAAAACCATCCTTTGGTTGGGCAGATCATCAAGGGTGCAAGAGTCATCACGCCGGTGCCTGAATCTCAGGTCATCAAAGAATCACCGAGGGGAAGGTATTTTGAGCTCGAGTTGAATCAACCAGACTTCACAACAGCAGCAAGAATAGCTGAAGCGATTAATGAAAAATTTCCGGATGTGTCCTCAGCAGAGGATGAGCGTTACATACGCGTTGGGATACCGGAAGGCCTTGAGAATCGTTTTGTAGATTATTTTTCCCGCATCGAACCTATCGAGTTTACGCCGGACATAAGGGCACGTGTTTTGATAAACGAAAAGACAGGTACAATCCTTGCCACTGCTCCTGTCAAAATTTCTAGTTGTGCGATATCTCATGGCAGTCTCACCATCAGCATCGCAAACCCTCTCAACGTATCTCAGCCACCACCGTTGGCTCAAAACGCACAAACCGTGGTCACGCCTGCCACTGATGTGAACGTCGATACAAATGACACTGCATTGATACCTCTTCCTGAGATGCCAACCATTCAAGATGTATCCACATCCCTGAACGCGTTGGGGGTATCCACTCGCGATATTATCTCCATTTTTCAGGCGATGGAAAAGCTTGGCGCACTGAAGGCGGAAATCATTTACCAGTAATTTAAAAATCAACCCGAATTTTTTTCATGAATCCAGCAGTTACACCAATCGCAGGTTCTACTCCAGGCTCACTTCAAGGGGCCTATGGATCACAGACGGATCTGGAAAGCATTTCCAATAATAATAACAAAACGGATGCTCAAAAAGTAGGTGAACTTACCAAGGAATTTGAGGCCATGCTTTTCAAGCAAATTATCAAAGGAATGCAATCCTCTCTGGGAGGAGCAAGCATGCTGCCAACGGAGGGTCCGTCCTCAGTCTACGGAGATATGATGATGGATTCACTGGCACATTCCATTAGCCGATCCAGCCAGCTGGGTTTATCAGAAACATTCCAACAACAAATTACGAACGACCAGTCAATCGATTCCCAGGAGAAGGAAGATATATGATTTATCACATCGAAATATTGGTCGAAAAGTTAAGGGATGAGCTCAAGCAGTATGGAGAATTACTGGCCCTGCTGGACCAACAACAGGAGCTGGTTTTGAAACGTGATGCCGACGGTATTCAATCAACTGCAGAACAAATCGATCAGCAATCAATGATTCTCGAGGAGTTGAAAACGACCCGAAAGGAAGCACAATTGCAGGTTGCTGAAGATTTGGGACTTGGGAAAATGCCTGCATTTGAAGATATCATCCCCTTATTGCCTCATGAGTATCAGCCATTAATCAATGCCATCATAGAGGACAACAATCTTTCCATTCAACGCATTGGCCGACTTGCCAGGCAAAACCACTTATTGCTGACTCGATCGATCGAAATGGTGGGTAGCCTTATTCGCAGCGTCTGCCCAGACCAAACACCAAATGTATATAACGGAAATGGTGCAGTGATCTCACACCCAGGGCACGCAGCCCCCACTTACGAGCACGTTTGCTAGTTCAGGATCACCACTTAAAACAAAAAACGCAAAGGATTTCATGTCAGGATTACTCGGAACATTAGACATGGGCCAACGGGCCCTTCAGACTCAAATGAAGGGACTGGAGTTGACTGGTCACAATCTTGCCAATGTCAATAACCCGAATTATTCACGTCAGAGGATCGAAGTTTCATCCACATATCAAGTGGATGCAGGCATGGACTCAAGAGGCACCGGAGTAGGTGTCGTCACGATTCAACAGATCAGGGATCAGATTCTTGATAGCCAGATTCGCTCTGAAAAATCAGTCACCGGATTCCTGGAATCCCGCATGACTGGGCTCGATTACATCCAAACCGGTATGGGCTCAGTATTGAATCCATTTGGTCAAGAAGGAGCTGGAGGATT
>Ga0315320_10001894_pt1 | contig 17378 bp, 16 predicted proteins | sample M140m21515metaG_FD_203458 | JGI IMG/M metagenome (GOLD analysis project Ga0315320, IMG submission 203458) | Ammonia-oxidizing marine archaeal communities from Monterey Bay, California, United States - M1 40m 21515 | ecosystem: Environmental > Aquatic > Marine > Coastal | place: USA: California... | reverse complement strand
TTGCCCCCAAACTTCAGGACAGTCATCACACCTTCCAATGTGCTGACCTCACGATCGAGTTCTTCTGATAACTGCTCGTGCCTGGTGACAGGAATACCCCGTCCGTCATCCTCAACCGTCACGCTGCCATCGGTGTGCACAGTGACAGAGACCATCTTGGCAAAATCGGCCATCGCCTCATCGATCGAATTGTCGACCACCTCATACACCAAATGATGCAGTCCACGAGTGGCGGTATCACCGATATACATACCGGGCCTCTCACGCACATGCTCGAGGTCAGACAGGTGCTGCAAGTCCGCATCGGTGTAATTCGAATTGGCTGCGGGAACGGTAGAAGCGGGAGTTTCGTTGGAGGGAGAACTCGACTCAGGAGCGTCGCTCATGAAGACCTGCAGAAAAGAGGTTGAATGAGGGTGTCCGCACACCGTCGTGCGAGGCTCAAAGTCTAGCGTTTCTCGCCGCTTACCGCGATTGGGGATCAGGCCAAACACGACCACAAAACATGGATAAAACGGGCTATTTAGCGCTTTTCCAGATACTTCTGGTAAGCAGCCACCGCCAACTCATCACAACGCTCGTTCTCAAGGTGCCCGGCATGACCTTTGACGTGCTGGTAATGAACTGTGTGCTGACCCATCAACGTATCCAACTGTTGCCATAATTCGACGTTCTTGACCGGCACAAGCTTGGAACCCTCCTTGCGTTTCCAGCCCCTCTTTTTCCAGCCGGACATCCAACTACTCATCCCTTGCAGGACATAACTACTATCCGCGTACAGGGTTACCTCACATGGCTCGTTCAATGCCTGCAAACCCCGGATCACGGCCGTCAACTCCATCTTGTTATTCGTAGATTCCGGTTCACCATCGCTACGCTCAAGCTCCTTTTCGGTCTTGTTGCATCGCAAAATGAAGGCCCACCCCCCCGGGCCTGGATTGCCACTGCAGGCACCATCGGTGTAGAGACTGACTTGTTTCATGGAATGTGACTTCGTGACAATGAGTGGATCTGTGACGGCAATTCTTGGTGTTCACTTGCAAGTGCAAAATGGGCTGGGCACCTGCTTCCCGTCGCACCTTCAACTTAATCCTTGAAGAACGATCAGAACACCGCCAACCCATTCGCTCATCGATCCACTCGCCACGCAATCATTCTATAGCCAAGGATTCCATTGGCCTGAATGATCACGAATCCGTACAATGCATCGACTCGATTTAGGAGAATGCTGATATGCCTCGGATTGTCTTCCATCTGATCGTTGCCCTGATTTGCTCATCGGCAGTTGACCATTGCTACGGGCAAATGGTGACGACATCTGTGCCGTATCACACCAGCAGCAGTAGTTTTTTTGAAAACAACAGCATCAACTGGTCATTGCGAGGCAAAAACTGGTTCGCTAATTCTGGCGGATACCCTTTACCACCCTTCGGAGGAATGGCAGGGGGAGGAGCAGTTGCCGGTGGACTCTGGGGGGGAATTGGATTTGCAGGTGGTGGAGTTCGCGGCCGCCTTGGCTTCAACTTTTCACAAGGAAGCACAAGATCCTTCAGTAGCACAACCCCCTCACTGACCACCATGAATGGCTATCCGGGAAGCATTTCATCCGGTGTGCTACAGCCATTTGTGACCGGGATCAGCCCAGTCGTTGGAAACTACGCCGCAGCCACGTCTCCGCTAGCGCAGTCTCGACAAGCATTGGTAGAAACCGGCCAGCAGCAAATCTCAAATCTCCGGCAGTCTCAAGCCAAGAGATACCAAGGTAAGCTTGCTCAGTATCTTCAGCGCGCGGAACAAGGCGAGGCTTCAGGGAACAAACGCATGGCGAGAGCAAATTATCGGCTTGCGATCGCGATTGCAGCCGAACCACTCCGAAGTGAACTGCAACAACGTCTTGCACAAATGATCAATCGGCCAAAACAGCCCAATTAAATAGAACAGCCTGATAAAGCAAAACAGCCCGATAAAGACTGATGCTACAGCTGCACATGCGATCTGCAGCATGGAACCCGCGACACGGTGGTTCCCAACATCAGACCTCAGTTCCCCGGCATCATACATAATACCTGCCAAAAATCGGGGGCATGCTTGGTGACGCATCAGTCGGTGAGCACGGTAAACGCAGCTTCGCTCAAGCCGCGACCGCCAACTTCGCAAAGCACCAGCAGCCAACCACGGCCTCGCAGCGGTTTCCTACAAACCCGACTTCCGGCAAAACAGCGTGACAGTTGACGCGTGCAGATAATCAACTGACCACCCTGAGTTTCTGACACCAGTGAACCCAAACGATGCCCGAAGGACACAAAACACACTTTTTGGCCCGACAGCATTACGACTTGCTGGGCGGAGAGGCCGTGAAATTAACCAGCCCCCAAGGACGGTTCCGCGCCGATGCTCGGCAGGTCAGCGGTCGGTTTCTCGAGTCCGTACGAGCTTCAGGCAAGCATCTCTTTTATGAGTTTGAAGGAGACGCGATCGTCCACGTTCATCTGGGGCGTTACGGCAAATTTCGTCAACGCGAGTCACCACCCCCCAAGCCTGTCGGACAAATTCGGATGCGGATGGTCGGATCCAACGCCAGTCTCGACCTCACCGGCCCAACAACGTGCCGAGTGATCGACTCCGAACTGCAGAAAGAAGTGATCGAGCGACTTGGTCCTGATCCACTGGCAGGAGGCAAAAAATCCGATGTTTGGAAGAATATGACGAAAAGCGGGAAGCCCATCGGTGCGTTGTTGCTGGACCAATCAGTCGTTGCTGGTGTTGGAAACATCTTCCGAGCCGAAATTCTGTTTGAGGCGGGTCTTGACCCTCACATTGCAGGATCAGATCTCTCGCAAGATTCGTTTGACCTGCTCTGGAAGTCACTCAAGCGGATGATGGCCGTCGGATTGAAACACGGTAGAATCATCGCTGTGACAGCAGAGGAAGCAGGCATGCCGCTGGCAAAGATCCCTGAGGAGCAGCGTTTCAGGGTCTATGGGCAAACAGAATGCCCGCAATGCGAGCACCCGATCTCCACAGTCGAGGTCGCAGCGAGACGCCTGTATCTTTGCAAGCATTGCCAAGGCTGCAGGTGCTAGAGCAGGGTGGATCTGTTGCGAAGGGGTCCCGCCACCCCGCGGCCAGAGCGTTCTTGGAAGGATGCAATTTCCGGACAGGGATTGTTGAATTCGCACAGACGCGCTAGCCTTGGTGACTCGAAAAGCATCGAACTCGTCCTACCAAGTGTTTGAAGGCCTTTGATGTCCGCACTGTGTCTGCACTCATTCCTGGGGTCTCTACCCTTGCTGGCTTCCAGTGTGGACGGGGCTTCCATCGCCCCGTCTTCGCCTTGGATCATGATGCTCTTTGCAGCGATCATGCTCGCCACCTATGTCGGGGTCGCGATTGAACCGATGCACAAGACCGTCGCTGCGTTGTGCGGAGCGGTCGTTCTGATCGGCCTGTCACTCGCGCTGGGGTTGTTTGAGTACGAAACGATCTACGACATGCTTGAGGAGGATCTCAACATTTTTGGGGTGATCATCGGCACGGGTATCCTGGTTGATGTGATCGGCAAGAGTGGCCTGTTTCATTTCCTCAGCATGTGGATCGTCCGATTCACGGGCGGCAGAGCATCGACTTTGTTTCTGACTCTTTGTGGGGTCACGTTCCTGTTTGTGGCAGTTCTGACCATTGTTCCTGCCATGCTGATCCTCAGTTCGCTGGTCTTGGTTATCTGTCGGTCACTGAACTACAAACCGGTACCATTTCTGCTGAGTGTCGCGATCTGCGCTAACAGTGGCGCGATTGCCACGTTTGCCAGCGGCCTGCCCAACATCATGATTGGCACCGCTGCAGGGATCCCCTACGCCCAATTCATCCAAATCTCCCTTCCCTATGCTTTGATCAGTTTGATCATTGCAGTCGTCGGTCTGCGATTTTTCTTTCGCAAAGATCTGCCTTGGAAACAAACTGCCGAAGAACAAGCGCTGCTCCGCGAACAAATTGAGACGTTTGATCCCTGGGCGATGGTGGAAAACCGAAAGGTGCTATTACGTAGTGCGATTATCCTGATGGCAACCGTGGTGGGTTTTGTGTTCGCACAACAATTAGGTGTTGGCATGGACTTCATCGCCATGGTTGGTGCAACAGCAGCGTTATTGTTTGCTGGAAAGGGAGTCGAAGATGCAATCCAAAAAGTAAACTGGACAGTCATCATGTTTTTCATGGGTCTGTTCATCATCATTGGATGCGTAAAACAAACCGGTGCGTTGGCATGGGTTGCCCAGCAAGTGATCGCGTTATCTGACAACGAAATGTCATTACTGCTTCCCTTATTGGGAATATTCGCAGCGGTTGCCAGTTCCATCGTCGACAATATACCTGTGGCAGCGACGTTGATCCCAATTGTCCGTGACATTTCCGGCAATGGTGTTCCTGCCGAACCGCTGTGGTGGACTTTGATCATCTGCTGCAATCTTGGTGGCAATGGAACCCCCATCGGATCTATTTCATGTGTCATTGCCATTTACGCTCTAAGACGCGAGGCCAACGAGACAGTCGGCTGGGGGATGTTCTTGAAACTTGGTGGCATGATCATGTTATTTCAAGTGATCGGGGCCATCCTGTATGTCGGCTTCGTATATTACGAAGGCTGGATTCCAGCGCTGACTGCGCACTGATGTCCTGATTGAATTCGACCTTGAACAAGCAGCGAACCCCAACGAACAGCCATGCAACGGTGTGGCACAAAGGCAGCGTCATTTCAGCGCACTCAGACGAATGTTATTGAGTTAAAATCAGATTGGTCACCATTTATCCTGCTGATATGCGGGAAAGTTGAAAGCGGAAAACATGAGCACAGGTTCAGAACCGAACGAGCTGGATCGCGAAGTCGACGCATCGATGCGGATATTCGAAAAGGCACAGGTTGGATCTGCAGCCTCATTGACCCCGATCAAACCTTCACGCATTCTCGTCGTCCTTGACGGGTCATCACAGGATGACAATACCCTCGCCTCCGCAACCTTTCTGAGAGAACAATTCAATACGGAAACGTTGGTGCTAGATGCGAGAGATGGCAAAACGGAGCAAGACGAGGATCTGGCAGCCACACGTGCGACGGAAGTATCCGGAGCACGGCCGATCCAGCGTCAGGATGGTGATTCCTACGATGCGATCCTCGCCGCCCTGAAAGAACTTTCTGTCGACCTGCTGATTCTTCCCAGTCCCTTCGGTCGCTCATTCGAAAATATTGGGACTGACAGTGCGGGGACTGTCATGGACGTCATGTTATCACGCTGCCCTACACCAATGATTGTGATGCGGCGCGATGACCAACAACTCCGCGACTGCGTTCAGCACATCGAAATGGTGGTTGGCAGTGAGTGCGAAGTAGAAGCACGAGCAGCGGCGTGGAGTTTTGGCTTGGCGGCTGAATCTGCCAATGTCACTCTGAATCTGGTATTGGAAAAAGAACAGTTCGAAAACATTCGCTCTATCATTGAAGCCATTCAACCAGAAGCTCAAATCGATGCTGAGCAATTCAGCGCCGCGTTGACCAAAACACATCATGCACTCCATGGTGCTATGGCAAAGACAGCCTCAACACTTGGCATGAACTACGAGTTGCATCCGATCGCGGGCGAAGTTGCGCCACCTAATTCTCTGGACGAATCCAAAAGGCTGCTATTGGTGCTACCGTTGGAAGTCGACGATCGATTCGGGCAGGGTTTTGTTCAGGACCGTATCCGCAGAAGCCCCCATCCCGTTCTGATCGTCTCAGGGCATGTCCCCGAAAATAGCTGAGCAATCTCAAACACGCATGACTGCCTGAACTTGATCGGCAGAATTTCCTGATGACCTCCTTCGCGTTCGAACCGATTTACGGATCGCTGCTGCTAACCATGGCAGTTGCGGCGGTTACCGTTGGAGTCATTCTTGCCGTCACACCGCCAACCGAGAATCCAATGCGACGGCGTTGGCTTATCTCGCTTCGCCTGTTGGCAGCTGTGACCCTTCTCCTGGCCGCCTTTCGGCCGGCACTATTCCGCACCGACAACCAGTTAGCGGAAGCCGCCTTGGTCATCGCCGTCGACACATCTCGAAGCATGACGCTGCCAGATGGTGACGGAAATACACGCTGGGAAACACAAACAGAAATTTGGAAGAATCTTGCTGACAGCATCCTTGGGCTGGATGGTGAACTGGATGTCCGGCTGCTGGCCTATGATTCCCAAGCAAGAATAATCGCCGCTCCTGGTGTGGATTCGCTGCAATCAGAACTGCCTGCGGGTCAGTCAACCGATATTTCTGCAGCCGCATTGGGTGCCATGCAAGCAGCTGAAGGCCAACCGCTGGCTGGAATCGTCCTAGTAGGTGATGGCACTCAGACAGGTGATCAGCAGGGCACGGGAGCACAGCGAGTTGCTGAGACACTCAACTCACTTGGTGTTCCACTATGGACGGTTCCGATCGGACCAGCTGGCGGCGGATCAGCCTCACGCGATGCTGCTATCGAAGCACTACCAGAAAGCTACCAGCTCTTCGCCGGCAACGAACTTGATGTCAAGTTTCAGTTATCCACGCGAGGAATGGCAGGCATCGATGTCCCAGTGCGACTGACTTGGATCGACTCGGATGGAAAATCCACTGAAGTTGCAAATCGACAAATCGTCCCAGCGAGCGCAACGGACGTCGCATCGGTCAGCATCCCTATCCTGACTCCTGAACCCGGAACCTACCGGTTGAAGGCAGAAGCAGTGCCCATGGACAAGGAACTGGTCACGACGAACAACACCCAAATCGCTTTCGTCGAGGTGCGTGCAGGGGGAGGGCGAATTCTTTACCTGGAAGGAAATCCAAGGCTCGAACAAACATTCTTACGACGCTCTTTACGACGCTTTCCAGACCTTGCTCTGGATTATCAATGGATTCCAAAGGACACAGCTGATCGTTGGCCCATCGATCTGGACGGCGCCTTTGAACCAGGCCGTTACGACATTTACATCATCGGTGATCTGCACGCTGATGCTCTGGGCAATGATCAGTTGCAGCAGCTTGCAGATACCATTGGAAAAGGTGCTGGACTGGTGACACTTGGTGGCTCTCACGCCTATGGCGGCGGCGGTTACGCTGACTCGCCTTTGGCTCCCGTGATACCAATTCGCATGGATTCACGTCGCGTTCGTCCCCCTGGTGGCCCCAGTAATCCGGTTGCTGACAGCCAAATCGATACACAACTGAAACCCAAACTTTCGCGTTCTCATCCCATCACAGATCTTGGGGGGGACTCTCCCTCCAAGATCTGGAATCAACTGCCTTCCCTGCTGGGAGCCAACCGACTTTTGGGACCTAAAGTTGCCCCCGGCATTCAGGTTTTGCTGGAAACAGAAATGGGTGAACCCCTGATGGTCATCGGAGAGTATGGCAGCGGACGAACCGCATCGCTTGCATTTGATTCAACATGGCGCTGGTGGCGGTATGGTCGCAACGAAGTACACCGCCGCTTTTGGCGACAATTGGTTTTGTGGTTACTGTCGCGGGAAAACAACGCCGACAGCCGACTCGTGATCACCATGGACGCCCGCAGGTTTGCAACGGACAAACCACCCGAATTTCGTGCTGAAGTGCAATCCTTCGGCGAACAGAGCGAACCAACTCCACTGGTTGCCGAAATCGTAGATACCAATGGCGATGTGACACCATTGAACGTCAATACCGAAAGCAGCAGTTCCCAATCGAGCCGCATGACTCAAGCGATCCGCGGTCGCATTGCCGAACTTGCTGTTGGCTTTTACCGACTGCGAGTCCGAGCGGAATCGCCCGACGCAGCTTTGCCACCAGAAGAACTCGCGTTTCAAGTCGTCGATGAAAGCCGAGAATTGGCTCAACCACTCGCCGACCCGGTTTATTTGAGCCAGCTGGCGAATTTGACTGCCGACCACGGGGGTGCATCGTTTCTACCAGAAAACATTGATGAGCTGATCACAACCATTCGAGAACGTCGAAGCATGGCGGAAACCCCTGTGATTGAAAAGTTTCGGCTTGGCGATGGGCCGTTCACCGGCTGGCTGCTGTTCGGCATCTTTGCCGGAGCCCTGTCAACAGAATGGTTCCTGCGACGACAATGGGGATTGGCCTGAGCAGGTCAGCAATTCCAAAAGCTGAGGCATCACCGCTCTGGCACAGCGATTCGGATTCTAAACGACGGCAGTCAAAAACGAGCTGGTCCGTGTAAGTCCCGCAACTCTTCAGCTGTCATCTTCTGAACCTCTCGATCATAGGTCATCAATCCGTTGACCTCACCTTCAACGTCGGTCGTCTGCGTATACACACCTGCTGCCACGCCTCGGCGGCGGAGTTTCATGAGTTCTTCAAACGACCGGCGATAGCGTTGTCTGTATTCATCCCTGGTGGCAGGCAGATCTCCATATCCCCAATTTCGCATTTCCGAATTCCATTGGTGACCGGGGACCACAAACCCATGGCCACCAAACTCACCCACCACCTTCACGTAGTCATTGAACCTTTGATCCTCGAACGGAAACATCGGCTCAGGGTAGTTATGTCGATCCACGACATCGCCGACTGGAAAGAAATTCCCACCGCTGGCAATGTTGACCAAACGCGTGACATCAAGATTCTCCATCAACTGACCAATTCGAATGGTCTCGTGCTGACCCCATCGTTCATTGAAAGGAACCCACATCACAATTGATGGATGATTTCGAAGGCTTCCCACCATCGACTTCAATTCCTTGACGAACTGCTCATGCTGCTCCGCAGGCCATGCGTCCTCCACTGGATTGGGGGCAAGTTTGCTCCAGAATGGTCTTCCGCCTGTGCTTGGCATGTCCTGCCAAACCATCATTCCAATTCGATCACAATGAGCATAATAGCGCCGCGACTCAACCTTGATGTGCTTTCGGATCATGTTAAATCCGGACTTCTTCAAGTAATCAACATCAAAACGCATCGCTGCATCACTGGGAGGCGTCAACAACCCATCAGGCCACCAACCCTGATCTAACGGACCGTAATGGAATACCACCTTGCCGTTCAAGGTCATGCGAATCTGCCCTGCCGGCCCGCGAACAGTTCCTATCTCACGCATGGCTGCATAAGACTCGACGCGATCAATCAGCTCCTCACCATCAAACAGCTCCATCGTGATTTCATAGAGACTGGGATTTCGAGGAGACCACAACTTTGCATCAGGTATCCGCACACTCAAAGCAGCATCAGCAACCCCAACCATACGGTCACCATCACGGACGGTGATCACGATGCGTTCTGACTTCAACGGCTTCCCCTCAAGCGTTGGCAGCACACGCAGAGTGCCCTCAGCAATCCTCGGCTTCATTTTCACCATGCGGAAATGCCGCTCGGGAACGTCCTCTAACCAGACGGTCTGCCAAATCCCCGAAACGCGAGTGTAATAAATCCCTTTCGGCTTCAGTGATTGCTTTCCCAACGTCTGAAAAGGTGCTGTCTTGTCAATCACACTGACAGTCAACTCGTTATCACCCGGACGCAACGCATCTGTGATATCAAACTTGAATGGGTCACTGCTGCCTTGGTGTGATCCGATTTTAATACCATTGAGATAAACGGTGCATTCATAATCGACCGCCTCAAAATGCAAATGAGTGCGATGCCCCTTGAGAGTCTGATGTTGGAACATGCGTCGATACCACAACGTCTCGTCCGGCGCGAGCAGTCGCTGCACACCACTGAGTGCTGATTCCACAGGAAAAGGCACAAGAATATCGCCCTGATAGGCTTGGGGAATCTGTTCACGTTCATTGATCCCATACTGCCATAAACCATTCAGGTTCTTCCAATTATCTTCGCGCCGAAACTGTGGACGCGGATATTCCTGCCAAGCATTCTGCGGAGTTACCTGTTTGCCCCACCGGGTCAGCATTGCCTCGGGAGATACCTTCCATTCGCCACTGGCAACAGATGCCAGAGTCAAAAGAATGAAGCAGCAAAACAACCTCATGGTCTTCTTACCTTTTTAAAGATCAAAACCTGTCCCAGTAAACGCGTTATCGCTCGCGTCCTGACATGCATGCACCACATGTCTTGGGTGATTTTCCACAACAAACTGTGATATACGTTCACCTCATAACCGCGTTGGCGTGAATGAACAGCAAGCCTGCCGTCCAAACAAACACGATGAATCATCGAGGACACCTAACTGCGTGAACCGAGTGGCGGTTTCGTCGTTGCACCCCGGTTACGACGCAACTGCCCACAAGCGGCATCGATATCATCACCTTTACGTTGACGAAACTTTACATTCACCCCACCGGATTCCAACACCTGTCGGAATTCCGCGATCGATGCTTTGCTAGGAGTCACGTACGGCAACCCTTCGACAGGATTGTAAGGAATCACATTGAGCAGCACTGTGCGATGCCGTAACAACTTTGCGAGCTGTCGCCCATGGTCGGTCGAATCATTGACACCACCAAGTAAAACGTATTCAAAGGTCAAACGTCGCCCTGACTTGTCAAAATATCGATCAGCGGCATCCAGAACCTGGTCGATACCAATCTTCTGGTTGACCGGAACGAGTTCATTTCTCAACTGGTCATTGGGTGCGTGCAGACTGACAGCCAAGTTGTAGGGCGTGCCATTATTGGCGAGCCGATCAATCGCAGGCGGCAACCCAACAGTACTGATCGTGATCCGTCTGGGACTGATGCCCAACCCATCTGAACTGCGAGCTACATTCAATGCACCCAACACCCGATCCAAATTGGCAAGTGGCTCACCCATGCCCATCATGACGATGTGACTTAGCCGCTCCTCATCCTCGAGCCTTCCCTGCAGTAATAACATTTGTTCAAGGATTTCACCGGTGGTGAGATTACGATCTACCCCATCAAGACCGCTCGCACAAAAAACGCAACCCATCGCACAACCGACTTGACTGCTCACACAGATGCTACGTCGCGCCCCATCTCGCAGCAGCACACACTCGACTTCACCGCCATCGGGTAATCCCACTAACACCTTGTCCGTTCCATCAGTGGATTGAACGACCGCAGATGGGGTCGTGACAAAGACACGAAATGATTCAGCCAACTGTATTCGCAGAGCTTTGGGCAAGTCACTCATTTCCTGAAAATCAGAAACGCGACGTTGAAAGACCCAGTGGATAATCTGTTTCGCTCGAAAACCGGGTTGCCCGTGATCAATCAGCCACTGCTTTAGATCCTCTTGGCTGAGGTCCAGCAAATGTCTGCGATGATCCACCGATGAGGCCGAGGATGATGGATTTCCGGAATCAATAACGGGTAGATTCACAGTCAGTTGACACGTGTAAAAAGTATAGAAACGTTGGAGTTTTTCGCGATCTGGACCCATGATCCGGACCCGCACGCCGATCAGGTGACTCGGCAACAACCAACAGATGCCTTAATTTGTGTGAGAGTTCGTCACCGTTCCCTCTGCCGCTGAGTGTAACCTGCCATGACAAATAACGAAATCAATACCGACCTGGCCCTCGACCGATATCTGACCATTACGGCCATTCCGGGCCGAAGCGGCGATGAAGCTGCGGTCGCAGCCAAGATCGTCGAGCTACTGCGCGAAGCCGGAGTCACCGATGCACAAATCGAATTCGATGGTGCTGAAACACGCACCAGGCTCGATGGAAACTGCGGCAATCTGCTCGTTTCCCTGCCCGGGAACGGAAATGGGCCCCGTACGCTGCTCTCTGCACACATGGACACGGTCCCAATCTGTGTTGGCAGCCAACCCGTCGTGGAGGGTGATGAAGTCCATAGCAGTGCTCCGACCGGCTTGGGCGCGGATGACAGGGCAGGCTGTGGCGCCATCCTGACAGCGATCATAGAACGGCTCAAACAAGGAGATGAAAATTTCCCCCCAGCGGTTGTCAGCTTCCTCGTTCAGGAAGAGATCGGACTTGAGGGTGCCCGAAATCTGGACATCACCAAAGTCGGACAGGTCGATCGTGCCTTTAATTTTGACGGTGGGACGGTCGAAAAACTGACAATCGGTGCCATCGGTGGCGAACGCATGAGTATCAAAGTCACTGGCATCCCAGCTCATGCCGGTGTCGCCCCTCAGGAAGGCGCCAGCGCCATTGTGATGGCATCTCGAGCTATCGCTGATCTAGATGCCCGCGGGTGGCTCGGAAAAGTTCAACAAGGAGATCAAGCCGGTACCTCGAACGTGGGTGTCTTTCAGGGTGGTGAAGCAACCAATGTCATCACACCTGAAGTCATTCTTCGCGCCGAAGCACGAAGCCATAGTGCCGAAATGAGAACTCGCATTGTCAGCGAAATCAGACAGGCATTTGAACGTGCTGCTGCCGAAGTCACCAACCACGAGGGCGCTGCTGGATCAGTCGAATTTTCCTCAAACGTTGACTACGAATCCTTTGCACTTGCAGAGGATCACCCCTCGATCGCCGCAGCAAGTGACGCGGTTCGCGTGGTAGGACGCGAACCTTTCCCCGAAATTTCAGATGGTGGACTGGACGCCAACTGGTTATTTCGACTCGGAATCGAAGCTGTCACTCTTGGATGCGGACAACGGAATATCCATACAGCCGACGAAAGGCTGGTCATCGCTGATTATCTGGATGCCTGCAAAATTGCGACCTGGTTGATAACTGAAGGCGCAGGTCATGAAGGATGATGATGAGCTTTGCCTCTGCTTTCATGTCACTAAACGGAAGGTAATGCAGTACATCCGTGTCAATCAACCAACAGTGCCGAGCCAACTGTCCGAGTGCTATGGAGCAGGCACCGGTTGTGGATGGTGCAGACCGTTTTTGAAACGCCTGATGGAACAACCAGACACGGATACGGAACTTCTGCCTGACTCAGATGCCTACGCGGCCAACCGGCGGGAATATCGTAAAAAGAACGAGTGAACGGACAGCAATGGCAAAGCAAATCCCCGCGATTCACTGACTTCGCTGGCAATTACCAAGCTAGTTCTGAAGGAAAGAACTCTGCAATCAAATCCATGTAGAACGGCTTCAACTGTTCAATGTCTGGCCGCTCGTCACTTTTGGAATACAGATCATAGGGATTGAATTTACGAACCCATTCAAAGAGCTGATGGTCTCGTTCGCTAAAAAGATGCTGGTAAGCGTTTTCTCGATGCCCAGGATAGAACGAGTGATAACGAATCATGTACTGGGCTTCGATCGGTAAATATAGCTTTGTCACATGATAAAGGTATTCATCGTGCCCCCACGACATGATGACATTTTCCAAACCTGCATGACGTTGATAAATCCCACACTCGGTTGAATAAACAGGGTGCCCCCAATCAGGATTCGATCGAAAAAAATCGTGGTAAACGATGCTGGGTGAATAAGCACAGCCCACCGGAAACGTGTCACCCACAACAGCCCATTGCGGCTCACCAAACAGACACAAGATCTTTCCCAGATCGTGAATGAGCCCAGTCAGGATGAACCAACGAGGATGCCCGTCGGCTCGAATCGATTCGGCTGCCTGCAGCAAGTGCTCGATTTGCGATAATTCAGTATCGGGATCACTGTCATCAATCAGGGTGTTCAGAAACTCCATCGCTTCCCAAACACCCATCTGTTGACGATTCAGAGACAGAAACTGTTGGCGTTTTTGCTTCACAAAATCGAACGTCTGACGCTGGTGGTTCAGACGATAAAAAGCTTTGACCGATGGCTTTGTTTCCGCCTGATAGTTCCGGAACTCCGAAACTGATTGCTCATCCTGTTCCGCCGATGGATACCGTCGCGCAAGATCGGCTTCCCATTGATCGGGATCAGACATGGGATTGTTTTCATCCACGGTGATCTGCCTTTCGGTACCCAATAAAAACCCGGCGCTGCCTGTAGCCGCTATTGGGTCACCTGCACAACCCGCTGACACACTCGCGACTCAAACTCCTGCGACCTCCGCCGCCTTGAACACCACTTTGGCACGTTTGAAACCGAGCCGCTCATAAAGGCGGATCGCAGCCGTATTATCGGTCGTCACTTCCAAGTGCATGCGCTGCAAACCAGCGGCGCGAAAACCTGCGGCAGCCCGCTCCAAAAGAACAGAACCCAACCCAAGACTTCGGTGCCCAGGATCAATCCCCAGATTCTGAACAGCTCCCCAGCCCTCAAATTGCAGCCCCTGAATCGTACCGATCGGCTGCATCGTTCCCGAATCGGAATCCCTATAGCGGCACAACCAAGTCGCCTGTGGCACAAAGCTGGCACGGGAAGTAATTTCCCGCATCAATCTCAGACAACCATCACGTCGACCCAGGCAGGGAAATACATTGGCATCCAGCTCACAACGAAAACTATGAAATTTGGCGGTTGCGTGATCTCGAATCAAATCCACTGAATACGGCACCAAGTCATAGCCAAGCGGCACAGGAACGGACTCTGGCACGCCATGTCTCAGGTCGTACTCCATCCGAAAGCGTTTGAAATAAGTCAGTCCCATGCCATCCCACCAGAGCGTCATTGTCTTTCTCTAGTTTAGCACACGACTTGAATTGTCCTCGATTTACTTGCTGTTCCTTCGACAATGGTTTTGTTTCGATCCTTAATCCGCCCAACCACACCCCACGTGGCACAAAATAGACGGATAAAGCTCGCAGCTCGCCCATGCTGCAAACTAACCACCGAAGCTCATTCTCCGCAGCAACACGAACGACAGCACGACGATTACGAGGCGCGGGATGCCTAAAGTTGGCTTAATTACTCAATAAACCCCGAGAAATCAGTAGTTTTTGGGTAGCCAAACAATTATATTTGGCGATCCTTAAAATATGCATTTACGCTGAAATCAAGCCGCGAACAGGTCCCTTTCTTTGAAATCAACCAGCAAGCACATCAATCCCGCCTCTCAACTGATAGCGGTTATTTCCCCGATCATGCTGCTACTTTGGCTAGCAGTGACATCTGGCTGTAGCAGTTCCTCCGATGGACAAAACGACTCCTTGTCCACTGGTGGTGCCAAGCCACAAATCGTCACCACCACTGGGATGGTGCGTGACATGGTGCAAACGCTGGTTGGCTCCGACGCGGAAGTAACAGCGATCATGGGTCCGGGCGTTGACCCCCATCTGTATCAACCATCACGAGGCGACTCGATCAAGCTCTTGGAAGCAGACATCGTGATCTACAACGGCCTTCATCTTGAGGGTCGTTTGGGTGAGGTATTGGAAGCACGTGCAGAGGCGAACAATGCCACCATCGCTGTTGCAGAAACATTGGATGACAGCGAACTCATTGATGCTGATGCAGGCCTTCATGATCCACACATCTGGATGAACGTATCACTATGGAAAGATGCATCAATCAACGTTGCAAGCGCATTGGCGGACCGCATGCCCGAGCATGCAGAGTCTATTTTCGAGAGAGCTTCGAATCTGGAACAGGAACTCGACCAACTTGATCAGTGGGGCGAGGCAACGATCGCATCCATCCCCGAATCACAGCGTGTGCTGGTAACCGCGCATGATGCTTTTCAATATTTTGGCCAAAGATATGGAGTCGAAGTTCACGGAGTGCAAGGTGTTTCAACCATTAGCGATGCAGCGATCAGCGACGTTAATCGCCTCGTCGACTTGATCGTTGAACGCAAAGTTCCCGCGGTCTTTTTTGAGTCAAGTGTTTCACCAAGACAAGTCAAGGCGATCGTGGAAGGTGCTCAACAACGTGGTCTTGAGGTCTCCAGTGATTCGACGCTGCTAAGCGATAGCATGGGTGCCGACGGAACTCCCGAAGGCACCTATATCGGAATGATGCGGCACAATTTTGGAACGATCGCAACAGCGTTGGGTGGTCAAGTTGCAGCGGACAGTGATGCAGCGGACAGTGCTACCGTAGATGCGGAAGAAGGGCAGACCGATGATGTACCGGGCACAACGGAGGCGAATTCGGCCAGCCCAGAATCTTCCGGCGAAACAGTCGACGGAGACAGCAATTGAGCTCAAACGGATCAGCTGGAAATTCTCCCCTTGCAGCATTTGGGATAACGGTTGCCTATCGCAACACGCCCGTGCTGACTGATCTGAGTTTCGAAGTCCCACCGGGCACGTTGACTGCGATTGTGGGACCCAACGGCGCTGGAAAGAGTACGCTGATCAAAACAGCCTTGGGGCTGGTTCAACCGCTCACAGGTCATTTTGAATTCTTCGGAAAATCATTCCGGGAAGTCGATGGACGAGTCAGCTATGTTCCACAGCGGACGAGCGTGGACTGGGATTTTCCGGTCACCTCTCTCGACGTGGTCTGCATGGGCCTTTACCGAAAAATCGGTTGGTTTCGACCTGTACGGGCACGACACCGCAAGCGGGCAATGGAAGCATTGGCCGAAGTTGGGATGCAGGACTACGCCAAGCGGCAAATCAGCCAGCTCTCCGGAGGGCAACAGCAGCGCGTATTTTTGGCCCGAGCTTTGGTACAGGACGCCGAACTATTCCTGATGGACGAACCGCTGGCAGGAGTCGATGTGGCGACTGAAAAGACCATCATCAGCACCCTTCATCGCTTGCGAGATCAGGGAAGAACAGCCATGGTGGTACACCATGATTTGGACACGGTAAGCGAATACTTTGACCGAGTGCTATTACTCAATCGACAAGTGATTGCCGAAGGAGCAGCCAAAGACGTGATGACCCCGGAACATCTGAAGCAGGCCTATAGCGGCAAACTGCTGATCCTGAGCTGAATCTTCTCCATTTAAGAACGCCGTGAATAAGCTTGAAGTCATCTTTGCGTACAACACGCTCATCGTTCTGGCGGGAACGATGCTGTTGGGCATTGCGGCCGGAATCACGGGTACGTTTCTGATGTTACGGCGACGGGCTCTAGCGGGGGATGTGATTGGACACGCTGCTTTACCAGGTGTTGCGATTGCATTTTTGATTTATGCTTCGATCGCTCCTGAAGCTGGCAAAAGTCTGCCTGTGATGTTGCTAGGTGGAAGTGTAGCCAGTGCGTTGGGGATGCTGGCAGCACTCTGGCTGCGCAATGTGGGCCGACTTCCCGAAGATGCCGTGATGGCAATCATACTAAGCACGTTTTTTGGTGCCGGTGTGGTTCTGCTATCGATCGTTCAAGCATCACCCACGGGCGCGCAGGCTGGGCTACGCGACTTCATTTTCGGGCAGGCTGCTGCCATTAGAATCAGCGATGTAACGCTACTGGCAACCATCACCATCGGCACCATTTTGATCAGCAACCTGCTGATCAAAGAATGGGCATTGATGTGTTTCGATGAAGGCTTGGCTCGAGTGTTGGGGTATCCCATTCGAACACTCGATTTTCTGCTCATGGCATTGGTCGTCGCGGTTTGTGTCGCGGGCATGCAGGCAGTCGGTTTGCTGTTGATCGTTGCACTCCTGATCATCCC
>Ga0315320_10001893_pt1 | contig 17381 bp, 11 predicted proteins | sample M140m21515metaG_FD_203458 | JGI IMG/M metagenome (GOLD analysis project Ga0315320, IMG submission 203458) | Ammonia-oxidizing marine archaeal communities from Monterey Bay, California, United States - M1 40m 21515 | ecosystem: Environmental > Aquatic > Marine > Coastal | place: USA: California... | reverse complement strand
ATCTTCATTGAAGACACAGCGCGACCACTCGGTGTGTACCGCATTGGGTGGAATCTCAATGTTCTCATCGCGAACACTGCCGCCCCACATCGACTTATCTACCGAAGTTTGGGGCACGGTGTAGGCATTGATTTCCGAGTAGATCTCGACTTCGTCGGGGGTGGGGTTCACATAGTGCACCTCATGCAGCACATCGATGGTCGATGGCACATTCGCCACAGTCCCCTCTGGGAAGCTCATCTCACCCTGCGCATCGCCCTGACCACCGAAGACCATGATGGCCTCTTCCATGAGCGTCGAGTCACCGTACAGGTCGTTGCAGTCATACGTGCCGTGCTCAACGGGAGAGTCGGTCGCGGTTCCGCCGAGGCTGAAGCCCAGTGCCGAGAGCGTAAAGTGATGCGTTCCGTCATTCTGGTTGTACTCCACCGATTGCACGGCAGTGAACCCTTCTGCATCCACCGGAAGTGGGTAAACCGAACACAACCAGACTTCACTAAATGCTGGGGCCGTGCCATACATCGCCATCTGGAACCCATCGCTCTCATCGGGAGGGGCCAAGACAGGACGAGACTCACCGACAGACTCACTGGCCGGTTCGGTTTCTTTTTGGGCACAGCCAAAAACAAGAAGAATAGACAACAAGCGCATACAGCCCCCTTCAGAGCAACGAGTCTATCAGGGGGTGCGGGTTACCCGCACGGCTTGATTCACATCTAGCCCAGAGAACCAAGAAGTTTCGCCGTCGGGCCACGTGACTTCTAGGTCAACCGACGTGGCGCTTTTCAGACCAAAGTGAGCCATCATGGGTTCACTGCTTTGCAAGCCTGAACCACCCCGTGTGAGCCAATGAGCCTGGCTTTCCTCACCCCACGTCACCTTCACTTTGGCGCCCACGGCATTGGGGTTCACACCGGTTTGCTCGACCTTGACTTCAAGCCAATTTTCGGCACCACACCGAGCCAGCCAAACACGTACGGGACCTGCAATCTCGCGGATGGCCAGGTCGAGCCACCCATCGCGATTGATGTCCGTAACCACCACCGCGCGGGTGCTGCCCGCACCCGCCACACCCCACTCTTGCGAGACCTGCGTGAAGTGCCCGTCTTCTCCTTGAAGCCACAACGCATCCGGCTGCACCCAGGGGTTCATCGTAGACTCTGGCACATCCGCGAGGCCACCAAAGCCCATGAACACATCCAGTAAACCGTCGTTATTGAAGTCGGCAAACTCCGTTCCCCAGCCACTCCATTGCCCCAACAAATCTGTTTCAATAAACATGCTGCGGGCCATCGAAGCCTCGTACCAGCCCCCCACTCCATCGCTTTCCATGAGCCATGCATTGCTCATGTCGGACATGGCCAACTCAGGGTAGTCATCTCCGTTCAAGTCACCAATGGCGATACCCATGCCTTCCATGGTGAGGTCCAGGCTGACCGATGATGCCGACTCGTCAAAACCATCCGCCCCATTCAAGAACAGCTGATTTTTCACCATACACGCCGTCGATACCGACTTGTCTGACACCGTATACAAGTCGAGATCGCCATCGATATCTGCATCAAACCAAGCGGCAGCCCGCAAGCGCCCGTTGACCCCTGGATGATCCGCAAGCTGATCACTCACATCCTCGAAGGTCCCATCGCCTTGGTTCTCCCACAGTGCCTGTGGGGTGTCCGTATACGGGTTCTCTGGATCCCACCCCATCATCATGTCGCAGTGCCGATAGGTGATCACAAAGATGTCCAAATCTCCGTCATCATCCATGTCCGCAAACGTGGCCGAGGCTGCTGGATGGGCGGTTAAATTCAAGTTGGCCGCTTCGGTTCCATCCGTAAAATGACCAGTACCATCGTTGATCAACAGTGTGTGCCCGCCTGATCGCCTGGAAATGAACAAGTCCAAATCACCATCCGACTCTACATCGATGGTCGATGCCGCCGTGGTCGCTGTGTCCAAGCCATCCGGCAATCGACTGGCCGCTTCGTCGACATATTGGCCGTCGGGTTGGCGCACATAGAACTGGTCGTTCGACACCTGTGGAATGTAGATCTCGAGGACCCCATCGCCATCAAAATCCTCGATGGTCAGGCCACCCGCCGCAATCGGATCTTCACTCGAGGGCGCCACATTCTGTGCTTCCCAGCCTGAGCCCCATTCCACCGGTACAAAAGGCTGTGCATCGCGCTCAGCCGGATTTTCACAGACGACCACCTCACCCAACTCCAGGCTGACCCCTGAAGGTCCAGGACCACCATCGGTATCGCTGCCGCCATCGGCATCGGTTCCACCATCGGCATCGGTTCCACCGTCGGCATCGGTTCCACCATCGGAGTCCGGGCTGCCATCGGCATCACCGTCCGGCCCGGCGCCGCCATCTGCATCGGCACCATCATCCGGACCACCATCATCCGGACCACCATCCAACTCATCGGAATCGGCGCCCGGCACACATGCGCCCTCTTCCGTGCGCTCATAGCCATCCATACACGGCTTTTCGGCGTCATCACCACCACAGCCGGCGAACAACAACAGGGTCAACATGCGTAGGTTCATGTCCACACTCTACATGACGTCTTTAATGAATGGCCAAATGAAAGTGGCCACACGCTCATGGCCTTCTGCACTCGGATGCATCGCGAGCATTCCCTGCTGCGCAATGCCATGCTCACGGGCAATGATGTTGCTGAAAGACCGAGACCACAATCCACTCACAGTGCGGTGATCGACCTGTGCCTCACCCAGTAAATCAGCCATGGTCTTCATGTCCTGCTTGAGCCATTCGCACCGCTCCTGCATGAGCGATCCAGAACACAAGGGCATGCCGGGCGGCTCCACAATGACCGCCACCATCTTTCCGCCGCTCCCCTCGATTCTCGACTTCAAGGTGGCCATCGCATGACGAAAACCATCTCGGGTGTCCTGCCCCACAAAGCGTTTGTCTTTCGCCTGCACAGACTCCATCACGGCCGTGATCCGAAACCAAATGAGGTTTGCAAACCACGAACGATTCACTGCCCACCGGGTCAACCGGCCCGAAGCGAGATCAGGAGGGGCCACCAATTGGCCGTTCACCGACAGCATCAACCGTTCCTCGAGATCGTCCGCAGAAAGCACCACCAACACCACGTCAGGAACATTGCGCCGTACCGCGCCTGCGACGCGCTGGGCCACCGTGCAATACCCCGCACCGGGAACAGAGAGGTTCCGAAAATCGACGGCACCCCCCGTCTGACGGGTCATGGCACGAGACAGTGAAGCCCCCATGCTTTGGTCTGCAGCCACCCCGAGTCCATACGCCAATGAATCCCCGGCAATCCACAGACTGCGTCCGCCATCACCAGAACCAAACCGCTGAACCGTTCCATCTCCCGAGGTATCCACCGTCGTCAGTTCGGCAAAATGGACACCGGACGCCGCACCGGGCCCCACCCAACGCGAGCGGTGCGACAAAAACGTGCGGACTTCATGGCACACAGAAAGATCCGGGTCCTCGGCCAAATCCACCAACCGTTCCAGCCGAAAGTCTGATCCTTGGAGGGCGGAGATGCTGGGCAGGTAGGGATACACCCACCGAAGTCCCCCCTCCACAGCCAGTGTGCCGAGCACCGTCGACACGACGAGGGCCAAGACTTGGAGACGGCGGAGTGCGAAAAAACCTGACATCGGCTTGTATCCTATCAAGAACCCTGGGTTACCATGGAGAACGATGAGACTTTGGCTTGGATTGTGGGTAATCGGGTGCGCGGACAAGGCGCAGCAGCCGTGTATCGAAGGCACCCACCGCGATGGATCAGACCGCTGCATTCCCGACGAGGCCGAGGCCGAACCGGATGGTGGCAGTCCACCGGGACCCGATGACGACACCGGCGCCGCATGGGTGGATGACACAGGGCCCGTGGGCGGAGATGACCCGGCAGATAGTCCCGATGCCGATGGTGGCGACGTTGATGCCGATGGCAGTGAACCCGATCCGCCCGAGGACCTCACCCCCACACCGAGCTGGGTGAGCCTGGCCGATGCCACCGTGGCCATCTCAGGTGGCGCCAGCGGAGCACGGGTTGGACGGGCCGCTTCCGGGGCGGGAGACATCGATGGAGACGGGCGCGCAGACATCATGCTTGGTGCCGATCGTGCCAATGGTGTGGGTGGTGTCGAGTATGGAGGCTGGGTCACCCTGCACCTGGCATCATCCTTGCCATCTACCGGTGTCCACCCCGTCGAGAGTTACTCCAGCCGATGGTTGGGATTTTCCGAGGGCGAGCTTGTCGGACACAACCTGGGTTCTGGCGGCGACATTGACGGCGATGGTCAGGTGGATTTGCTCATTGCCGGCTACCACGCACCCGCTGGCGGAAACATGCGCGGTTCGGTCTATGGAATCTCAGGCACGTCCATCGAACCGGGGACCCACAGCACCGCCACTGCAGACTGGACCATTCACGGCTCCAGAAATGTAGAAGGGGTGGGTCACGGCATGTCCACAGCGGGCGATGTAGACGATGATGGTCTCGCAGACCTGGTGATGGGTGGATGCTGTGGCGAGCCTCCCGGAATCGGTCGCGCATGGGTCGTGACGGGTGCTGCACTCACGAGCAGTTCAGGGCCCATCGACCTGGCCAGCCACACCCCGCGCTGGGACGGGGAGTACGACAACGATCAAGCCGGATACAAAACGAGCCCACTTGGCGATGTGGATGGCGATGGTCTCGACGATGTTGCCATCGGAGCCCGATTGTACAGCGCCATCATTGGTGGTGGGGGCAAGGCATACATCCTCTACGGCGCATCCATTCCAGGCGTGAGTATTGGCCACCTCGCCGATGCCGATGTTCATCTTCCAGGTACGAGCATCGGCGGTGAGCAAGGCTACGACATTGGGCCTTGTGGCGACATGGATGGAGACGGGCTGAATGAAATCATCGTTGGTGCGCATCATTCAAGCCGCAACGAAATGGTCGCCGGCGAAGCCATGCTGTACTACGGCAGCCAACTCTCTACCCGCTCCGAGATCCTGGATACCGAGGCCGACCTGCGCTTCATCTCGACAGAAATCAATCACCTGCTGGGGGTGAGCGTCGAGGGCGGTATGGACTTTGATGGGAATGGCTCCTTCGACCTCATCATCGGTGCGGCCGGTATGGCGCCGCCCACACAAGGTGAGCCCGGTGAACATGAAGGCATGGACAGTCCCGGGGATGCGTACTTGTATTGGGGTGAGGACCTCACGCCGGGTGTTCACGACATCGAAGATGCCTCCGTTCACTTCGAAGGTGAAGAACTTGAAGACCATGCGGGCATTCGTGTGACCAGTGCGGGAGATGTAAACGCAGACGGTGCCGATGATTTACTCATCGGCACCGAGCGTGGCCAAACCGGCGTGGGTCAGGCGTACTTGATCATGGGGTTGCGGGCACCACTACCGTGACATCTTGGGTCCCGAGCAGGGTCGTGCCATCTCCGTAGATTTCCAGCGTAAGCGGGAAGGTCTGGTCGATGGTGGACTCGGGCACAGAGCCGAAGATTTCCACATTGAAGCCGAGCGAGACGGCCGACGAACCCACCGTGATGTTGCTGTATGAAGCCGGAGTCACATTGGTTGTGAAACCGTAGCTGTTGCCTGTCACCACCGCGGTCACGGTCGAGAATGTCACGCTATCCAACATACCCTCAATGGCATCCACAATCGTGTCGCGGAAGGCCGATGATGAGCCAGACCATGTGAAGACCAGTGGGTCATCAATCGCGCCATCACCATCCGCTTCGTAGAGAGAATCGGTCGCAATCGCGAGATCCGTCATTTGACTTACGGGGCCCGAAGAGTTGGTCGCGACACCGATGAGGCGGGCTCCCATATCCACCGAGGCATCGATTACATCCGAGCTACCCGCAGTGTAGTTGGCATCGGGAGGTACGCCGTACAGAGGGTTGTCTGCGTCACGAAGCTGGTTGTCTGTCGCATACACAATCACAGGAAGGCTGCCATCGCGGAAGCCGTAGCCACCTTCGACACCGGTTCCCGGGACAGCGGAATCATAGGTTCCAGCCACCGCACCGTTGTATGCATCATCCACATCGGTGATGAATGGAAGCACATCGACAGAAGCATCGTAGATTTCGTCGGAAATCTGGTCGTAGCCGACACCCGTCAGGCCTTGAAACAGACCTTCAATGGCAGACTCAGGACCATCACCACCGGAGTGAATGGTGGTTCCATCGAGGGCCACTTGGACCAGTGCTTGGTCGGTGGTGATCTGCTGTTGCAGGATGAATGGCAGATCCGATCCGCCGCCATAGGGACTGTAGTTGTAGTCATCAAATGTGGCGTATGCGTATGCACCATCGGTGATGCTGCTGGCAAGGTCGTCGACGATGTCGCCAAACTCAGCGGCCATAGCATTGGCTGTACCGCTCATTGAGCTCGTGGTGTCGAGCAAGAAAGCAACGTCGACCTGCTCGACTTCCAGTTCGAGGCTGGCTTCCGTCGTTTCACGAAAGTCCACCATCGAGATGGGGTCATCGGCATCGTCCGCATCCGCATCTGCATCTTCGTCATCATCGTCCGCATCCGCGTCGTGGTCTTCATCCGCATCGTCCGAATCCGCGTCGTAGTCTTCATCCGCATCGTCGGCATCGGCGTCGTAGTCCGCATCGGCATCGTCGGCATCGGCATCAAAATCTTCATCGCCACCATCAAAGTCATAGTCGGCATCGGCATCGTCGGCGTCTGCATCGTCGGCGTCTGCATCGTCGTCATCGCACGGTGAATCTTCAGCACACGGATCGCCACAGTCGCAGCAGGAATCCTCAATGGTGATCTCATTGGTAATTGAAATGGGAGCGTCCGTCTGGGTGGCACAAGCCGCCAGCAAGAACATGGGAGCAGTAGAAAAATATAGGGTTCGCATGATGGTCTCGTTGATTGGGTTGAAGGCCCACAGGTGGGGCACACACCACATCAAGGACGAGACCATCCAAAAGTTTCAAACCGATACAGGATTGGCCCAAAGTAGATCGCTTCGATAGAGACCCCTCATGCTTAAAACACCCATTGGTCGTCTTCGTTTGATCGGCATGATCGAAGGTTCATCCTTCCTGCTCTTGCTGTTCATCGCCATGCCCCTCAAATACATCTGGGGCGATCCCTCCATGGTCAAAATGGTGGGTCAAGCTCATGGACTGCTGTGGGTTATTTTCTGCTTTGCATTGTTCGACGCCAAGTCCAACAAGGGCTGGACCGCCAAGCAAGCCGTGGTGCCCTTCATCGCATCCATGCTTCCCTTTGGACCCTTTATTGTCGACCGCAAGCTGAAAGACGACACCCTGTAAACACCTCTCAGGGCTACCGTTTCTTGCGTCGTTTGGGGCGGTTCTCCGGAATCGCTTCGGATGGATCTTCGGGCCAGGTGTGCCTGGGGTACCGTCCCCGGAGGTCCTTTCGAACCTCCGCATACGTATTGGCCCAAAAGCTTGCGAGGTCCTGGGTCACTTGTGCGGGTCGGCCGTTGGGGGCCAACAGGTGCACAGTAATGGGCATCCCCCCCAGTTTGGGGGTGGTCATCATGCCAAACATCTGCTGAATCCGAGCGGCCAAGACAGGTGGTTTGTCATCGGCATACTGAAGCCGAACCATGGAACCACTGGGGACTCGAAGTCGCTCCGGCGCAATGGTGTCCAGGGTCTTGCGCAACGCCCACGGCAACCGAGACAACATATCCTCAGCCACGTTGAGCTTGCGAAGCTCCGCAAACGAACGCCGGCCATGACACCACTCGGACAACAAAGCCTTTGGGTCGAGGACCCATGGAGGCCACGGCTCGTCTGGACGGGCTTGGGCACAAAAGCGCACCCGAGCCAACAACACGCCGGCATCTCCATCCATTGGAAACAGTCGCTCAAACCGGGGATGTGCAGCCTCAAACAACGCGCCTGCCACGGCATCAAGACTGGCCTGTTGGCGCGCGGGTTCTTCCGAAAGAACAATCGCACCAAAGCGCCGAACCCGGCGTTGAACAACAGCCTCTTTGCTGCGCTCAAACACAAGCTCATCCTTCCACGGACACTCCAGACGGGCTGAATCCAGGGTGGCTGCCACCCGAATCAGCGGTGCTCGACCACGGGTTCCCGCGGTCAGGGTCACCGCCACCATCCATTCGCCGACCTCGACGCCAGGACCGAGGTCGACCCCGTTGCCACTCGCGAGCAACACCGAACGGCTGCCTGTCTCTCGGCGGCGTCCCACTCTGTCGGGAAACCCCGAAATCAGGGCATCGAGCACACCATCGGAGCGATGTGCACCGGGAGCAATAGAGCCGCTGGTGCGCATTCGTTTGCCCAACCGAACCAGGTCATCTCGGACCCGTCGAACAGCGGCCAAGGCCCGCGGCTCTGCGCCCGTACGCTGAGAAGAATCCAACCACCCAAGCCGGGTCAGCAAATCTGCATTGGATTCTCGCGACCACGGGTCCCGCTCACTGGCGAGAGCCGCCGCTCCCGCCGCCTCATGGAGTACACCAAGCTGATGCCCGCGAACCACCACTTGGGCCAACCGCGGGTGCACCGGCATGCGGGCCAAGTCTGTGCCCGTCGGCGTAATCTGCCCACCTTCGATGGCGCCCAAGTCCGTCAACAAGCCCTCGGCCGCTGATACCGACGATGCTGGCGGTGGCTCGAACCAGCCAAAATCACCGGGCCGTGTGCCCCAGGCATACAAATCCAGTACGGTGGAGCACAGGTCGGACTGCTCCATCGATGGTGGATCATGGGCCACTCGGAGCCCATGCTCAGCCCGCGACCACAGTCGAATACAGCGGCCCGCACGGGTACGACCAGCCCGGCCCGCACGCTGATCGGCCGAGGCCAACGAAATGGGAACGGTTTCGAGTCGCTCCACCCCAATGCGCGGGTCAAAGCGGGGCCTGCGCGCAAGCCCGGAGTCCACCACTGTGGTGATTCCGTCGATGGTGAGCGATGTCTCGGCGATGTTGGTCGCCAAGACAACCTTTGGCCGATCCGATGGACCAATCGCACGGTCTTGATCGGCTGCAGACAACCGACCGTGTAGTGGAAGTACATTCAGCCCGGAACCCGACAACCGTTGACGGACCCGCTCGATCTCTCCCACACCGGGAAGAAACACCAGCACATGGCCATCGGGGTCGGCCTGTACGGCTTCGCGCACGACCGCAGCCACCTGTGGCTCCATGTGCCGGTCCGAGTCCAACGCACGATGAACACACTCCACTGGAAAGACACGGCCTTCTGCGGTGAGCAGTGGACACGCTTCTTCTCCACCAAGAAATCGCTGAACCGGTGCTGCATCCAAGGTCGCAGACATCACGATGAGCTTCAAATCCGGACGTACATCGCGCTGCACCTCCGCCAACAAGGCCAAGGCCAGATCCGAGTGAAGAGAGCGCTCATGAAACTCATCCAAAATCACCGCATCCACACCCGAAAGAAATGGATCGGATTGCAGTAAACGAGTGAGCAGACCCTCGGTGAGCACTTCGATTTTGGTCGCATCGCTCACCTTGCGATCGAATCGAACCCAGTAGCCGACTTGGTCTCCCACCCGTGTGCCCTGCTCCCACGCGATTCGGTGCGCGCACGCACGGGCGGCCACCCGACGGGGCTGCAACAGAATCACGCGACCAGACACAGTACGGGACACCGCCGGCGGAATACGCGTGGTCTTACCCGACCCGGGAGGGGCCGTGAGCACCACCGAAGATCGACGCTGCAGTACCGCGCTCAACTCAGGTAAAACCCCATCGACCGGAAGCGGGATGCGTCTGTGTACAGTCATCAGTTTGCGAGCAGCGCCGCCCGAATCTCTGCTTGATTCAGCCCGCGCGATGACACACGTGACCACCGTTGCAGCGCCGTCTCTGGATCGATCTTGCCCTGCTTGATGGCACGGTAGAGTTTTTGAGACACGCCACCTTCTTCCAAGGTCGCTTTTAAACGACTCCAGGCGAGCTTTTCTCTTTTCTTGAGATACCGCGAGCGCAGGTCATCGAGTTCGGCCTTTTCGCGTTTGCGGCCGTTGGACTTCAGACGCTTGACCAGCACATCGTGGGCCTGGCGCACCGCGCCGAGCGAAGGGTTTGGGTTCACCTTGATGCCTGCGCCACGTGCGGCTGGCATCAATGCCTTCACCCAATCAGAGTTCAGGTGGGCGTCTGGACCCAAGGGATCTGGGCCCGTCTTTGTGGGAGACGCTGTCGGTTCGGGAGCGTCCACTCCAAGCTTCGAGATGAGCTGGGAACGCAGGTCCGACATGCTCACGCACCCCGCTTGGACTTCACAACCGCTTCCCAGTTCTGCTCGTCCTCTTCGTGCCGTTTGGCGCGCTCCACCTTGAGACCCATGTGGGTGTCATAGCGAACATTGCCCTTGTTTCGGTTCCAGAACTTCCATGCACCGTAGGCGGAGCCCGGTGGAACCAAGAAGTTGGGGCCCTTGCCGATGAGATCTGTACGACCCCAGCTCGTGAGTGCTTCTCGCACATGGGGCCACTCTTCTTTCTTCCAATAAAACAACAGTGCGCGCTGACGGCTCCGCTCACGGTCTCCCCGGGCCACAAAGACTTTGTTCTTGGTGTAGGGGTCTTCCCCCGAAACATACATGGCCGTGGCGATGGTGGCGGGGGTGGGCATAAACATCTGCACCTGACGGGGACGCAGACCAGACTTCTTCATGTACAGGGCCAACTCAATGGTCTCTTCAGGGCCAATACCCGGGTGCGCACACTGAAAGTAGGGCACCACATATTGCTCTTTATTGGCCTTTTCGTTCGACTCTTGAAAGCGCCGCATGAAGTCATCGAAATACTCGATGTTCGGTTTACGCATCATTTTAAGCGCAGCTGGACTCGCGTGTTCGGGTGCAACGGAGAGCTGTCCTTGCACGTGATGGGCCGCCAGTTCTTCGACAAACTCAGGGTCCAAGGCCGCCAGGTCATAGCGAATTCCGGAGTTCACATACACCCGCCGAATACCCGGGAGTTTGCGCGCCTTGCGCAAAAGCTCGAGGTACGGCTTGTGGTCGGTGCCATAGTGCTTGCAACGTATGGGATGGAGACAACTCACCCGACGACACACCGCATTGGCAGCCGCACTCATACACTTCATGTGAAACATGTTGGCGGTGGGGCCACCCAAGTCGGTCACAATGCCATTGAAGCCCTTTCGCTTGGGCAAGCTCGCGAGTTCTTTCAGAACGCTCTCGGACGAACGGCTGGTGACATCCTTGCCTTGATGAATGGTCAACGCACAGAAGCTGCAACCACCCGAGCACCCGCGGTTGACCGTGACCGAACCCGCAATACTCTGAAGGGCCGGTACGGGTTTTCTGTAGCAGGGGTGCGCGGTATGAATGTAGGGCAGCTCGTGCAGCCGATCCATCTCAGGCGTTTCAAGCGGGCGGGCAGGCGGATTCTGGACGACCCAACGACTGCCATGTTGCTGAATGACCGTGCGCCCACAATGCGGGTTGGACTCTCTGTACATGTGGACTGTGACCCGATTCAAGCCACGGCGGTCGGACTTGCACTCCGCCAAGGTGGGCAGCACCACGACGTCATCGCCTTCGGGCACCGGATCTTTGGCTCCAAGCGCATAGGCTGTGCCTGGAATGTCCTTGCAGTCTTTGATGGAGTGACCATCGCGTAGCCGCTGGGCAATCTGAACCACGGCCAATTCACCCATGCCGTAGACCAATAAATCCGCTTTGGCATCGAGCAGAATAGAGCCACGGATTTTGTCTTGCCAGAAGTCGTAGTGCACCAGACGTCGGAGCGATGCTTCCACACCACCCACCACAATGGGTACACCCGGTTGCGCTTGGCGGGCCTTTGAGACGTATGGGATGGTGGCCCTATCCGGCCGCAAGCCCCGCTCACCGCCAGGCGAGTACGCATCATTGGAACGAATGCGGCGACTCGCGGTGTAGTGATTCACCATGGAGTCCATGTTGCCGGCCGTGATGCCCATGAAGAGCTTGGGTCGACCCAACACCTGAAATGCCTTGGGGTCGGTCCAGTCGGGTTGGGCAATAACGCCCACCGAAAATCCATGGTCTTGCAGCCAACGACCGATGGCCGCCACACCCCAGCCCGGGTGATCCACGTAGGCATCGCCCGTGACTAAAATCACGTCCAAATCTTGATGCCCAGCCTCTTCACGGGTCATGGGCAGCGGTCTTCGCGGTACACTCATAGGGTCACCTACTCGCGACGCGTGTAACCCAACCTGACCAAAAACCATGAGACAGCCATGAAACGACTGATGAGCAAGAGGCTAAAAGCCGCCCTGATGCGGGTGCTGGAGAAGGTCGCAAATCGCATTCATCCACCCAATGCCAGTGGCAACAACACAAGCAAGATGTAGCGTTAACTATGGCCACTCGAGGGTGATTCTACCCATCATGCCCGCCCGAAGCTCACGCAAGAAAATCTCGCTCACCTTCTGAAGGTTGAGGGATCCACCCTTGCCCAAACATCCGCGACGGGCGCCGATTTGCTCCAACAATTCGTAGGGCTCGGGCGCCACTTCATCGAGACCATACTTCTCTGCAATCTTTCCTGGGTACCGTTCGATCATAAACCGGGCGGCAAAGAATGCGATCTCATCGAGATCGAGCACAGCATCTTTGATGGCACCCGTCACAGCCAACCGAGCACCGCACTCCGGAGGGTCCAGCCGAGGCCACAAAAAACCCGGGGTATCGAGCAGCATAAAATCCTTGGCCGCTTTGATTCGGGCCTGGTGCTGGGTCACGGCGGGCCGATTGCCCACCTTTGCGACCGCTCGACCACACATGATGTTGATCAGCGTGGACTTTCCAACGTTGGGAATGCCCAGAATCATCGCCATGATGGGACGTCCTCCACGACGGGTCTCAGGCAGCATCGATCGGGCCACATCCAAGAGTGCTTTGACCTCTTTGGGGTGGTCTTTCTGTACCGCGATCGCCCGCACTCCAGGCTCGTTTTCCAGATGCCGAAGCCAGGTACCCGTGGCACCTGGATCGGCCAAATCGGATCGGTTCAAAATCTTAAGAAATGGTTTCTCGCCACGAAGTTCCGGCACGAGGGGATTGGAACTGCTGCCCGGTATGCGGGCATCGAGAATCTCCATGACCAGATCCACCTTGGGCATGGCCTTGCCAATCTCCCGACGGGCCTTGTTCATGTGGCCTGGAAACCAATTGATGCGTCCGCCGGACATGGCTGTTCTCAGAGTAAGGAGAGATCGCCCGCACCCTCGCGGATCACATCGATCTCTCCGTGGGTCAGGTCGAGAATGGTCGTCGCAAGGGCGGGAAGTTCCTCACCCAAGTCCACAATGAGATCGAGGTTGTTTCCGTGTGCATCTGAGAGTTGGTAGCCCATGCTGAGCATCTGCCCGTCTGCATCGGCGGGCACACTCGTGGCCACCAGGGGGCGACCAAACTGCTCGATCACCGCAAGCGTAATGGGCTCGTTGGGCACCCGAAGCCCCACCACTTCTCGCTTATTTTTGAGGATCTTTGGAAGGGTTCTACTGGAAGGAAGCAGCACCGTAAAGGGCCCTGGGACAATGCGATTGAGAACCTTGAAGGCCAATCCGTCGATGTTTGCCATCTCTGTCGCCATCGAAATTGAACTGCACACCAAGGACAACGGCTTCTTCTCGTCGCGGCCGGGCTTGAGCATCAACATGCGCTGTACGGCCTTCTTGGAGCCCGCATCACAACAAAACATCCAACTTACGCCCGCCGGCATGGCAATGACACCGTTGCGATCCAGCGTTGCACAAATCTGATCGAGATGACGCTGGTTCGGCGGATCGTCGTAAGTGTACAGATGTTCGCTCATGAACCCAGACTATCGGAAGAACTTTTAACTGCAAGCGAATCCAATGGTACGCTGCCCCTGACTGCTGGGAATGGTGCACTCACCGTGGTGCGCCGATGTCATAATTTTGAGGGAATCACATGAATCGATCGACACTCGCTGTACTTGCATTGCTCGTCGGATGTGGAGGAGACGGCGATGCCGCCATTCACTCCCACGGCTCGCTGTTTCAAACCATTGACGAGCACGAAATCTCTTTGGCCGCACAAACGCTCATCAATGAAGAGCAGGCCGCCACCATCGCGGCACTGCAGCAAACTGTGGCCGATATGGAACTTGCACTCAGTGGACTCGATGCCGACGTGATCGCCACCAATGTTGATGTTGCTGCCAATTCGGACGCCATCACAGACAACCAAACGGAAATGGCGGCGCAGCAAGAACAAATCGCCAGCCTGAGTGACGGTCTGGCCTCCATCGACACCGAGGCCATGATTGCATCGATCTCAGCCAATGCCTTTTCCATCTCGACCAACAGCACCGATATCGGTTCGTTGATGACCAGTGTGGGCGCCAACGAAGGGGACATTGCCACCATCAACGACACCCTTGCCGCCACCACCACCGTGGCCACCAACAATGCCGCGGCCATCACAGTTCTCGAAGACGCGGGCTACATCACCATGACCGCTCTGGAACCCTATGCCACCCTCACGGGACTCGCCGCAGTGAGCGAAACAGTGGATGGCAACGTCATCAACATCGCGGGTAACCTCGAAGACATCGAGACCAATCAGGTCGATATCTCGGATAATGAGAGTGCCATCTTGTCCCTTGTGACCGGTGAAACCATTGGCTCCATTGTGACCTCGGCCGACCTTGAGCCCTATGCATTCGACAGTGACTTGGTTTCACTCGAAGAGGTTGTGGCCGGACACGGTACAAACCTGAGTACCCATGGCACCACCCTGGATGACCATGCCACCACCCTGGATGACCATGCCGCCACCCTCGATGACCACACCACATCCATTGGTGACAACGCATCTCAGATCGGTACGAATGCAACAGCCATCGCAGCCAACGACAGCGACATCGTCTCTCAAGGGGTGCTTGTGGGTACCAATACGGTGGACATCAGTGCACAAGGCACCACCGTTGCCCTCAACAGTGCTGACATTGACACACTACTGAGCGACATGACCACAGTGGAAGGTGTGGCCGCGGGTGCTGCGTCTGTGGCCGATGACAACAGCCTGGACATCAGCACGATTCTTGCCGACTACCTGCAGGCCGCCGACATCACAGACTTCTTGGTGGATGTCGATTTGTCTGACATCGTGTCTGATATTGCCGCCAACCTCGTGCTGATCAACAACAATGAAGACGCGATTGGTGTCAACGACACAAACATTGATGGCAATGATGCCGATATCGCCGAAAACGCCGAAGACATCGCCACCATTTTGGCCGACATCGTCACATCGGATGACCTAGACCCCTATGCCACCCTGTCCGCCCTCACTGTCGTGACAAGTACGGTGAGCGGCAACACCAGCAACATCTCGACGAATGCCAGCGACATTGCGACCAACGCAAGCGACATCTCGTCCAACGCGGGGGACATCTCGTCCAACGCGGGGGATATCTCGGCCAACGCGGGGGATATCTCGGCCAACACCACTGACATCGCGACGAACAACGGCAACATCGGAACCAACCTCACCGATATCGCGTCCAACACCAGCACCCTGGCGGGCTTTGCGATCGATATCTCGACCAACACAAGCAACAGCGGAACCAACACCAGCGCCATTGGGACCAACACCAGCGCCATTTCGAGCAATACCGATGCCTTGGCGAGTGCTGCGGCCGACATCACGACCAACCAGAACGGAATCGCGACCAACCTGACAGACATCGCCTCCAACACAAGCAGCATCTCGGGGCTCGCTTCCGATCTGGTCGGCCTCGACATCGACCTGCTTGTTGATCTTGGGAACTACCTGAGCGTGGACACCACAGACGATTCCGTCATCTTCACCGACGCCAACGTCTATGTACAAAGTGGGTCGGGCAGTACGGATGGCACCGTGAATGGTCTGGGCAACCTGATCGTTGGGTACGATGAACGCGAGGACCCGTCTGAATTACCGCCGAGTGGCTCTCACAACCTCATCGTTGGAATGGAGCATACATACGATGGGTACGCAAACCTGCTCGCTGGGTTTAGAAATACCGCATTGGAAGACTACGGAGCCCTTGTGGGTGGACACTCCAACGTCGTTTCCGGCGACTACGGCGCCACCCTCGGTGGATTCGAAAACCAAGTATTGAATCAGTATGCATCGATATCGGGTGGAATCCGAAACGATGCCACTGGGATCTACTCGTCCATAACGGGTGGACGTGACAACATCGCCAGTGGTGATGTCTCGAGTGTTGGTGGTGGTACAGACAACAATGCCACAGGCCACGTCACCACAATTCCCGGAGGCCAAGGTATTTTTTATGGTACCGAGTTTGGCTATTACGGGTGCACCTTCACCGGGTGCCCATAATCGGCTAACCCCACTCCATGGACCCCCTCTCTCAAGCCACAATTGGCGCCGCTGCAGCCCAAGCACTGAGTCGTCGTACACCGTTGCGTACCGCCCTGTGGGTGGGTGCCTTGGGCGGCTTTTTACCCGACGCCGACATCCTGATTCGTTCAAGCGCAGACCCGCTCTTATCGCTTGAGTACCACCGGCACTTCACCCATGCCTTGGTCTTCATTCCGATAGGGGGCTTGATTGCAGCCTCCGTCGGGAAACTCCTGACCCGGGGACGAAGGACCATTCGGGAACTGTGGCTGCCCGGAGCACTCGGCTGGGCCACCCATGGACTGCTCGACTCATGCACAAGCTACGGCACCTATTTGCTTTGGCCATTCTCCGATCTGCGAGTCGCGTGGCACAACGTGTCCATCATTGATCTGTTGTTCACTCTCCCCATGCTCTTGGGGGTCATCCTCGCCATTCGACGGAAAAACCGGGGTCTTGCACGGGCCGCACTGGTCTGGGGCATCGCCTACCTGTGCGTGGGTTTGCTGCAACGAGACCGTGCGGCAGAGGTCTACACACAGCTTATTTCCAGTCGCGGTCACACCGCCACGCGCATGGAAGTGAAGCCCAGTATGGGAAACAACATCCTGTTTCGGGCCTTCTACATTCACAAAAACACATTCTATGCCGACTCCATTCGCGTTCCGTGGTGGGGAGAGAGCCGCGTGTATGAAGGCTCCAGCATTCCAGCGCTCGATACCGATGCGCTTCGGGCCACCCTTGATCCGGTTCACCAATACGACTTGGACCGATTCTCCTACTTCTCCAATGGATTTTTGGTGGAGGACCCGGTTCATCCGGGGGTCATTGGAGATTTTCGCTACGCCATGGTGCCCAATGCCATCGCGCCCATGTGGGGCATCGATGTGGGGGGTGGCTCACCCGGCAAGCACCTCCAGTTTGAACGCTATAGCTCCACCGATGGTGAAGGCCGCGAC
>Ga0315320_10001890_pt1 | contig 17383 bp, 13 predicted proteins | sample M140m21515metaG_FD_203458 | JGI IMG/M metagenome (GOLD analysis project Ga0315320, IMG submission 203458) | Ammonia-oxidizing marine archaeal communities from Monterey Bay, California, United States - M1 40m 21515 | ecosystem: Environmental > Aquatic > Marine > Coastal | place: USA: California... | reverse complement strand
TCCTTTGGGATCAAAATGATGAATACAGGCATTATTGTATCCATCGGAAACGAAAATATCCCCTGAGGGCGATATTGCGCAATGTGTACATTTGCAAAAAGGTTTTCCACTCATAAATCCGGAACTTGTGTCTGGAGTGCCTAGTTCCATCAGCAGTTCGCCAGTCAGGGAAAACTTTCTGACCGTATGGTCAAAATTATCGGTTAAATAGATGCATTGGTCTGGCCCTATTGATGCTCCATGTGGATTTTTGAAAATACCGTGACCCCAGGTACGTAATACATCCCCATGTTGAGATAAGACTACAACTGGGTGCCCTCCTCTATTAAAAAGGTAAACGTCATCTTTTGCATCTATAGCAATCCCTGCAACGTCCCCTAAAATAATCTCATCTGGGAAATTCCCCCAATTTTCTATGGGGATATATGTGTAGTTTCCATGTCCGAGCATTTAATTATTCGTATTACCTTTCCAAATTCTTTTCTACATAAGTTACAATAAAATTTCTGCTCAATCCACATTACTATTCATTAAACTCAAAGGCTTGACAGTCAGAACAGTAACCTGCTTAGAATAGTCTTTCAGGTCTGTGGAGAGTACTGAATTGTTAAAGACTTATGAGACATTATTTACGCTTCTAAAAATTGGACTGGTCAGAGCGCCTAATCGTTTTATCAAGTACCGCATTGCACAGGTATGGGACATGCACGTTCCAAGGCTGATGCAGCTGCACCAGGGTTGATCGCTGATGCAGTTTTTGATGGCCACTTAGCGGCGCGTAATTTTGGAAGAGATGATGGTACTGTGGAAAAAGAATTCTATATTAAAGAAATTATTTCTTTGGAATAATTATTGCTAATTCTGTTAGGTTGGAGATTACAGAGTGGAAGAGGGATTTAAGGAACTAATTTCGAGGTACCAAGGGTCCCATAGTCTCCCTCGTCAATTTTATACGTCTGAAACGTTATATAAGATGGATATTGAGCACTACTGGAACCATAGTTGGATTTGGGTAGGCCATATAGACCAAATTTCTAATGTTGGAGACTTTTTCTTATTCGACTACGGGTATGAGTCGGTAATAGTAGCTCGCGATAAAGACAAATGTATAAATGCGTTTTTGAATGTATGCCGTCATAGAGGCTCAAGGGTATGTATAGAGAAAAGTGGAAATACTCGTGTGTTTGCATGTCCCTATCATGCATGGACTTATGAACTTAATGGAAATCTTCGTGCTGCACGTGAAATGGGCGATGGTTTTGATAAAGCCAAACACTCCCTAAAAAAGGTCAATCTTCGAATTTTCCACGGCCTAATTTTTATCTGTATATCAGACGATCCACCTAATATAGATGAAGGTTTACTTCAACTAGAAGAATTGGTTGCGCCTTTTGAATTTGAGAATTTAAAAATTGTGCATAAAGAAAATTACCCAGTAGCGGCCAATTGGAAATTAGCTTTGGAAAATTATATGGAATGCTACCATTGTGCGCCTGCGCATTTAGAATATTCTAGGTCTCATAGTTTAAAAGATCCATCAAGTGCCAATATCAAATTGAAAAATTGTATGCTGAAGAAAAGCATAGAAGTTGGACTGTCAGGAGTTGAGCTGCAAATAAATGGTCTTGGGTCAAAAGAAGTAGATATGGATTTTTACTTCTCCCGATATCCTCTCTTCCAAGGTTATCAAACTGGCAGTAAGTCTGGGGAAAAATTAGCACCACTATTAGGTAAGCTTAAAGATTTTGATGGTGGGACGACCGATATACAAATTGGTATTTTGAATAATTTTTTATCTTATTCAGATCATTTAATTGGCTATCGCTTTATCCCAAGTTCTCTTCAGAGTACGGATATTGAGGTAATTTGGATGGTGCGACAGGATGCCGAAGAGGGGCTAGACTATAATTTAGAAGATCTCACATGGTTATGGCACTGCACATCACAAGATGATGAACGCATTATTGGACTTAATCAAAAAGGGGTTAATTCCGACTACTATGTTCCTGGCCCTTTATCTAATATGGAGTGGGGTATTAAAGCTTTTCATGCTGGTTACTTGAAACAATTAGACAAAAAAATAAATACTAATTCTTAAAATTTTGTGTAGTTTGTAACTATGCAAATACCAAATAGTATCGAGGTTGTTGATGAAAATAAGAAATTCAAATTTTGTAAATGCCAATGAGCCATCGTTGGATGCTTTACATTCTTGGGATAGGGAACACCAATTACATCCATGGGCAGCAATGGATGCATGGCGAGAATACGATCACATGCTGGTGGAAAATGCCGATGGAATTTACTTATGGGACGCCTCCGGTAAGAAGTTTATAGATGGCCCTGGCGGAATGTGGTGTGTTCAGATTGGTTATGGAAGGCAAGAGATGGCCGATGCAATTGCTAAGCAAGCAATGAAACTTCCATATGCTTCTCCATGGACCACAGTCACTGAGCCATCATCTATTCTAGCAAAAAAAATTGCTGAGTTAGCTCCGGGAGATCTTAATAACGTGTTTTTTACAACGGGTGGTTCCACTGCCGTTGATACTGCTATTAGGACCATGCATTTTATGAACAATAGGTTAGGAAGACCAGATAAAAAAATCGTTTTAGCCAGAGAAAAGGGCTATCATGGATCGACCTATTTAGCCTCTACAGTTACTGGCAAAGAGCGGGATAAGTCCCGGTTCGATATTGAAAACCGTTTGGTTCATTTTTTACCAGATGTAAACCCGTATCGGCGACCTGATACCATGTCTGTTGAAGCATGGTGTGACGAAAAAGTGGCTGATCTAGAAAACGCTATCAGAGAACTTGGGCCAGATAAAGTTGGGGCTTTTATCGCGGAACCCATTCTTTGTTCCGGTGGTGTAATAATCCCACCGGATGGATACCATAAGCGTACGTTAGAAATTTGTCGAAAATACGATGTTCTTTATATTTCCGATGAAGTTGTGACGGGGTTTGGTCGGTTAGGTCATTGGTTTGCATCCAGTGATGTGTTTGAAATTCAGCCAGATATTATAACATGCGCCAAAGGCTTAACGTCAGGGTATTTGCCTTTAGGTGCTTGTATAATATCAGATAATGTTATGGAGAGAATGGAAAGTCCTGATGAATCAGTACTGTTTTCCAATGGTTATACCTATTCAGCTCATCCAGTTTGTTGTGCTGCAGCATTGAAGAATATTGAAATTTTAGAATCAGAGGACATTTTAGGTAATGTAAAAAAAGTTACACCTTATTTTCAGGAAAGACTCCAACAGCTCTATCAATATCCAATAGTTGGTGACATAAGAGGGATGGGTTTACTTGGCTGCATAGAAGGTAAACCAGACCAAGAAGGCTTTACATTGGCAGAGGAAAGAAAACTCGGTGCACTTCTTGATGAGGCTTGTGAGGAAATGGGTCTATTAGTGAGGCCACTTATAAATATGGCGGTTTTTTCCCCACCTTTGGTCATAAATCTTTCTCAAATTGATGATATGTTTAACATACTTGAGAAAGCATTAGAGAGAGTATCAAAATCCTGTTGATGGCACTACCTAATTAAAGGATGCTCTCTTTTTGAGAAATTCAGAGCATCAGATGCAGGATTGTCCACTTCGATAGCAGATCTGTACCCGCTGTGAACGGCAGCTGCAATAATAGATGGAGCCTCAGCATCACCTATCTTAATTACTTTTTGGACGCCGTTACTTCCCCAATTCTCTGCCCGTGAGCATAGGTCATCATATAAATCCGTTACTGGTATTTTACGAGTGATAGGAACCACGAAATCGCAGGAGACTTCTTTTGGCTCCCCGGAAAAAATGCAAGAAAGCTCTGCGATCCCATTCATTACTACTTCAATTTTGTAGTTATTAATTACTTTAATCCCAGCCTTTATAATTTCCGTGTTTGACCTTGTTTGCTCATCAGTAAATTCACCCCAGCTACACACTCTTCCAGCTGGACTAACTAAAGTTACTTCATGTCCTAGCCTTTTTAATTCAAGTGCAAGGACTGATCCAAAATAATAATGGTCATCATCATATATTACAAATTTAGATTTAGATTTAATGGGGTTTTCCAGCACTTCGTCGCCAGAAACTATCATTTTCATATCTACTTTTTTAAAGTCGCAATCACTGTGCCTTCCTATTGAGTCTTTTGCCCATCTTGCGCCTGTCGCAATCACTACGTCTTCGTAACCCAATTCTAACACGCTATCGGCAGTCATATAACTTTCGGGAAAAACCTCTATATTTTCGCATTTATTAATTTGTGTAATTCTCCAATCTCTAACCCTTATCCATTCTGATAGTCCGGGTAGCTTTGCTTCGGTAATAATTCTTCCTCCAAGTTCACGAGATTTTTCAGCAAGAGCCACTTTGTGGCCCATTTGTCCAAGGACCCTACTTGCCTCTAAACCAGCTGGGCCCGAGCCAACCACTAATACTCTCTTTCTGTTTTTAGTAGTAAGTATTTTTTCTGGGTGCCATCCATTGCGCCATTCTTCACCCATAGTAGGATTTTGTGTGCACCTAATTGGTACGCCAAGGCTGTCATGCGCATAGCAAACATTACAGCCAATACACTCTCGGATGTCCTCCAGGTTTCCATTAGAAATCTTATTTGGTAAAAAGGGATCCGCGATTGAGGGTCGTGCTGCACCAATAAGATCTTGAACATTACCCTCAAGAAGTTGAACCATTGTATCCGGGGACGTTAGTCGACCGACCGAAACAACGGGCTTTGAGGTTAGTTGTTTTGCTTTAAAAACTGAGTCCTTTAGTGCTGCTTCTTTTATGAATCTAGAGTTGCCCATTTCTATGCTATAGTCAGGCACTGTCAGATCCCACAGGTCAGGTAGTTCTGCTAAGAGCGCAAAAGCATCGTAACTTTCTGGATCGTTGAGCCCAACACTAAAACGTGTTGCGACTGCAGCTTTCCCATCTACTATTTCACGAGTATCCTCGATCAGCTCTCTGATAAAACGCACACGGTTTTCTAAAGATCCGCCATATTCGTCACTTCTTATATTTGTTTCTGGATTCAGAAATTCAGATAATAAATACCCGTGAGTAGCGTAAACATAAACAATGTCAAAGCCAGCCTCCAGCGCCCGTATTGCAGCATCCCTGTGCCATTGGCGGATATTTTTTATATCATTTTTATCCATGCAACGTGTTTGGCCTGGATGGTAAACTGATGTATCTTGTTGTGGATGATTTCGTAATCCTAGTGGTGGTAATCTTGTGCCTAGGTTTACGATCAAGGAGCCGCCTATCCATAGCTCTACGCCAGCTAGGGCGCCATGTTTGTGAACTTCACTAGTCATTTTCCGATGGGAAATAACGTCTTCATTGTCCCACAATGCGCAGTAAGGAAAAGCGTCATTATCCGAGGTTGGATGAATAGAGCAGTACTCTGTATTAACTACTCCCCATCCCCCTTCGGCCTTTACCCCTCGCATGGCTGCAAGTGTGTTGGGACGTCGCCATCCCATACCAGAGCAATGAGGTACCTGATAGAAACGATTTTTCGCGGTCACGGGTCCAATTTTTATTGGCTCAAATAAAATATTATGCCGTGGGTCGCGCATTTTTATACGTCGCCTCTTGCTGCCATTTGTTGATCTATCAATTCACGCCTTTGCTGCCTTAACATTATGAAAGCAGCAATTGCGACAAGGATAGCTACGAAGATAATAATAATAGTAGCTAGTGCATTTATATCTGGCCTTAGACCTAACCTTATTCTTGAAAAGATTAAGATTGGCAATGTAGTTGACCCCGGACCGGTTACAAAGCTTGCGATTACTAAATCATCCAGTGATAGGCAAAATGCTAAAAGCCATCCAGAGAAAAGACCTGGAGCAAGACGGGGAAGAGTTATAGCGCTCATTACCTTAAAGGGTTTTGCACCTAAATCAGCAGCTGCTTCTTCTAAAGAAACACCCATTCCAGTTAATCTTGCCTGAACGATTACTGCTACATAGGCAAGTGAAAATGTAATGTGAGCTAGAGTGATAGTAGTGAAGCCGCGTTCCAGTGGCCAGCCGATTAACTCTTTTAGCGAAATAAAAAAAATCAAAAGAGATAAGCCTGTAATAACCTCAGGCATCACTAGCGGAGCAACCAACATACCTCCAAAGAGTGTCCTGCCTCGAAATTTTCCAAACCGGACCATTGCTATTCCTGCCAACGCGCCAAGCATTGTGGCAAAAGTTGCATTGATAAAGGCTATTTGCAAACTAAGTATCACTGCCTCCCAAACCTCAGGAGACTCAAATAATACTTTATACCAGCGTGTAGACCAGCCTCCCCAAACTGGCACAAGTTTTGAATAATTAAATGAATAAATAACAAGCAGAACCATTGGTATATATAAAAAAGCAAGTCCAAGGGTAAGCATTAAAGTTAGAAACCGAGATCTTTCATTATGCATTTATTTTACCTCAGCTGCTTTACCTTGGTAGTGCTGATAAATGGCCATTGGTAGGACCAATAGAAGCAGCAGCACTATTGCGACAGCCGATGCTACAGGCCAGTCAATATTTCTTGCAAATTCATTATATAGTTGACGGCCAATCATTTGTACGTTTCCTCCTCCTAGTAAGTCTGGAATAACGTATTCACCAGTTGCAGGTATGAAAACTAATAAAGAGCCCGCAATGATCCCTGGCATACTTAATGGCAATGTGATTTTGAAAAAAGTATTAATCGGGCCAGAACCTAAATCTGCTGCCGCCTCGTTTAAACTGCTGTCCAGTTTTTCCATATTTGCGTAGAGGGGTAATATCATAAAAGGAAGATAGGTATAAACGATACCAATGTAGACTGCGAATTCGGTATACAATAAGCGAATAGGAGTATCCGTAACTCCTAAATAAATTAAAATGTTGTTTATTGTTCCTTGGTCTGCGAGCAACCCCATCCAAGCATATACTCGTAATAGAAATGATGTCCAAAACGGTAAAATTATTGCAAATAACAATAACTGTTTGGTTACTGGCTTTGATCTTACAATTGCATATGCAATCGGGTAGCCAATAAGTAATGCTAAAAATGTGGATATAATAGCTATCTTTACAGAATTTAAATAAGTACGTGCGTAAAGTGGATCGTCAAAAATATAAATAAAATTATCAAATACTAATCTTATTGTAATTACGCTGCCATCAACCCATTCTATCATTTTACTAAATGGTGGGCTTGTAATAACAAGTTCAGCCAAACTAATTTTAGCAACGATAAAAAATGGGGTTAAGAAAAATAGCAAAAGCCAGGCAAACGGAATAAATATTACAATTGTTTTCCATTTCGATTGTAACTTATCTCCGCTTAAGGCAGCATAATATCTTAAGTCTTTAGTTTGGCTCTTTTCTTGTTTCATAGGAGTCATTTTAGTAGCAACATTGCACTAGAATTGTCCCAACTTAAATTTACTTCATTTTCATAAGTAAGCCTATCTTTGGCATCTTTGGGTCTTTTCTGATTCTGAGCGGTGACGTCGATAATTTGACCTTCGTCTAGCCTTACTTTGTAGCGCGATGCATTTCCAAAGTATCCGATGTCATCAATATAACCAGTGGTACCTTTTGATTTTGAGGTGGCTTTGCTTATACTTATTTTTTCAGGTCGAAGACCCACAAATAAATTACTTCCCTCAGATATATTAGAATTACTTTTGAAGGAAAATTTTCCTAAGTATGTCGATACCTCAATCATTCCTTCCAAGTTTGAAACTACTTTTCCATCAAGTATATTGGCAGACCCAATAAAATCTGCGACAAATCGATCGCCTGGATATTCATAAATTTCTGTTGGCGTTCCAGTCTGAATAAACCGGCCTCTATCCATAACAGCAATTCTAGTGGATAGTGTCATTGCTTCTTCTTGATCATGGGTTACAACCACAAACGTAACTCCAACTTTATCCTGAATATTCATCAGCTCGAATTGTGTTTGCTCTCGAAGCTTTTTGTCTAATGCGCCAAGCGGCTCATCCAGAAGTAATAATTTAGGTTGTTTAACGAGAGCTCTTGCCAATGCTACCCGTTGTCTTTGTCCTCCAGATAATTGCTGCGGGCGTCGCTTTTTATAGTCTTGAAGTTCTACCAGCTTAAGAATGCTATCAATTTTATCTGATATTTCTGTTTTAGCGATACCATCTTGCTCCAACCCAAAAGCAATATTTTTTTCAACTGTCATGTGAGGAAATAAAGCATAGTTTTGAAACATCATATTCGTAGGCCGCTTATATGGAGGAACATCCGACATATCTTGACCATCAATGAGAATTTGTCCTGACGATGGTTTTTCAAATCCTGCTAACATTCTAAGAAGTGTAGTCTTCCCACAACCGGAGCCGCCCAGTAAACAGAATAATTCTCCTTGGTAGATATCAAGATCTACATTATTTACAGCAATAAAATCACCAAATTTTTTTGAGACGCCCCGAATCTCTAATAGGGGTTTATCTTTTTTAATTTCATTGGTGTCCGTCAAAGCACCGCTTCCGGAACTGGTCTTTACGTTGACCATCATAGCCTCATTATTATTTTATTTTGTAGAATAGAGGCGAAACCGTGAATTGATCTCACCTCTATTTTTATTAATTACCAGCTTGAAAGTCGGTCCAAGCTCTGGTTTGAATACGTTGCATCTTTGGAGATAAAGATACGTTTGTATACATATTTGAAACTTGGTCACTGGTTGGAAATGCTGCGGGACTGGAAGTTACTTCCTCATCAATTAATGGTTTTGCCGCAAGATTTGCAGTAGCGTACCATGTGTAGTTGCTGTCGCCAGCTGCTACCTCTGGTCTCATCATATAGTTTAGAAACAAGTGGGCATCTTCTACGTTAGATGCGTCTGATGGAATTATCCAGCCATCAACCCAAAGGTTAGCTTTTCCCGGCCCTGCTGGAAGGAAAAAATCTAGGACTACACCTGTGTCTGCTTCAGCGGCACCCGACATTGCTAAAAGACCGTCTGGACCCCATGTCACGGAGACACAAAACTCTTTCTCTGGCATTCGCTGATACGCATAGTTATCAAAAGTCTTAATGTAAGGACGTATCGCACTTAACAGTTCACTAGCTTTATCGTAGTCTGCTTGACTGCTTGTTCCAGGATCAAGACCTAGATGTGTAAGTGCCATTGGAAGAATATCTTGAGGTGAGTCCAAAAATGATACCCCACACTTTGCCAGTTCTTTCATATGCTTCGGATCGAAAATCATTTCCATTGATCCAATTGGAGCGTCTGGATGGGTCTCTAAAACTAATTCTTTGTTATAAGTGACCCCATGAGTACCCCACATATATGGAATTATATGGTTGTTACCAGGATCCCAAGTTTTAGCTAGTTGTCCCAAAACAGATGTATCCATATTTTTGATATTATCTAATTTGGATTTATCCAGAGGAGCGACAATCCCAGCCTTAATCAAGCGAGCTACCATACTGCCAGAATGGCTAACAACGTCATAACCGCTACTACCAGCCAGAAGCTTAGCATCTATCGACTCAGCAGAGTCATAATCGTCATAGATTACCTTTATACCGTACTCAGCTTCAAAATTGGCTATTGTTTCTTCGCCGATGTACTCTCCCCAATTGGTTACTTTTAGGACTCTATCTTCAGCAATTGCTGCGTTAGATAAAAAGCCACTTATAATTAAAGTACTAGCAAATATCTTTGAATAATTATTTATTCGCATTCTTTGTCTCTCCCTCTTTAAAATTCAGCCGTATAAATTTATTGGCTTACTATTGACAATAATTGGTTTCAAAAATCCATTTTGAATTTTATGCACCTACAAAGGCTATTCTGGCGCCAACTGATTAGTCAAGAAAAATAGCTATAATCCGTTGATAAATACTATTCTAACTTTATTCAGGTGTTTCTTCGTGATGTTGTGAAAATACTGTAACGGTGCATCCATTTTCAGAGTGTGAATTGTGCTCTGTGCCTGGCGCTAACCAGGCTACACATCCAGCGCTGTAAACCGTTCATCATTATCCGTTAGTTCCCCTTCTATCACATAAAACTCCTCTGCTACTCCGTGCCGGTGAGGAGTAGATGACGCCCCAGGCTCTATTTAATAGATATAAAAGCCGATGTCTCGATGCATCATGGTTTTGAGTTTTAAATAAGATGTTCTTTTATGCTGATAGACTCCTCTTTGTACTCCTTATTAACGATAGGCAATTGGAATATTTCTGCTATCTTATGAACTCGTGAATCTTTTCCAGGAAAAATAATGATCAATTTGTTCCAAAATTTTTTGTGCCTTTTATAGTGAGATTTAAGAATGGGAACTTGAGTTTGTCAAAAAGTAAAAAATCTCAATTTTTACAATAAAATAACAATCAATTTTTTGACTCATTATTTTGTAATGTTAAGATGTGATAATAAATAAGTCTTCAAGGTAGGTAGTGCAGTCTGTGGAAAAAAACTTTGATGTAATAGTGATCGGTTCTGGTCATAACGGTTTGGTCAATGCCTGTTATCTTCAAAAAGCAGGTTTAAATGTTCTTGTTCTCGAAAAAAATGACTGGATAGGTGGTGCTGCGGTTAGTCGCGAACTTCATCCTGGAATTTTGTATTCAAACTGTTCATATGTTTGCAGTCTTTTTAGACCTGAAATCATGAGAGATTTAGAGCTGCCAAAACATGGTCTGCAGATTGTTGCTATTGAGGGCGGTACGGTATTTACAAGAGATGGCGATTATCTTGCATCCTTCAGAAACTACCATGCAAAAAAGCGAGAGTTAGAACGGTTCAGTGTAAAAGATAGTGAATCTTATTCCAGGTATTCTAGGGATATTCTAAAGCAGTGCAGATTTATTCAACCACTTCTAATGAGAACTGCAGCAGATCCAGCGAGCTTTAAATTCAGAGATCTCTCAGAAATGCTTTATCTGTTGCGTAAAGTAAATGACTTAACTGCTAGTGAATTGGCTGATACTGTTCGTTTCTGGACTATGTCAATTTCAGACTTTTTAGATGAATATTTTGAAAATGACGTGATAAAGGCTTCTCTGGCAGTGTCCGGTATCATCGGAACAGCTTTGGGCCCGATGTCACCGGGTACCGCCTACGTGCTATTGCATCACTACATGGGCGAAGTTGATGGTTCTATCGGGGCGTGGGGCTATGCCCGCGGAGGAATGGGAGCTATTTCTAAAGCCCTGACCTCATCCTTTAGGGCAATGGGTGGTACGTTGTTAAACAATTCTGAGGTAGAGAAAGTTGATATTAGCGGTGCTCGAGTTAAAGGTGTGATATTAAAAAATGGGGACGAGTATTTGGCGAAAAATGTTGTTTCAAATGCTGACGTAAAGCGCACATTTTTAAAATTGACTGATCCCCAACATCTGCCACCAAACTTTGTAAAAAAAGTGAATAATTTTAAGATACGTGGCTCATCAGGAAAGGTTAATATTGCTCTTGATAGTATGCCAAATTTCCCAGTTATCTCAGATAATAACCCATGTTTAAAAGGTGATATTCATTTCACAGACAGTATTGAAAGGATGGAGAGAGCCTACGATGATTGGAAAATGGGAAGTTGGTCTCGGGATCCATTTTTAGATATGATGATACCTACTTTAACTGATCCTACCATGGCTCCTCCTGGAAAGCATTTCATGAGTTGCTTTGTTCAATATTGTCCTCCAAAAGTAGGTGGCAAAAATTGGACTAAAGAGAATAAGGACGCATTTGGAGAGACTGTGATCCAACAAATTGCAGACCATTCACCGGGGTTCAAAGATAAAATTCTACATATGGAAGTAAGAACTCCTAAAGAGCTTGAAGAGGAGGTTGGTTTGACAGAGGGGAACATCTTTCAGGGCGAGTTAACTTTCGACCAGCTCTTGTTTAACAGGCCAATACCAGGTTACGCCCAATATAGAAGCCCCATTAAAGGGCTCTACATGTGCGGTTCCTCTACCCACCCAGGTGGTGGTGTAATGGGCGCTCCTGGTCGGAATGCGGCCGTTGAAATACTCAAGGATCTTAATGTTCCTAACTCCGATATTAGGGATGCTTATGAAGTCTTATGATGTAATTGTGATTGGAGCTGGACACAATGGTCTCATCGTAGCTTCAAAGTTGGCTGCTTCTGGGAGGAGAGTTCTATTACTTGAAGCTGGCGATACCTACGGTGGAATGGCGAGGAGTGAAGTTTTATTTGAAGGTTTTCAAGCTCCAGAATTGGCTAGTAATGCAGTTGGTATTTCAAAAGATGTAGTGCAAGATTTGGGGCTCAACAAATATGACCTTTTGTTCAATGAAGATGGTTTAAAGACCGTAGGCCTGAACATAGAAAATGAAAATGTTATATTTGGCAGTAATTTTGGAAAAAGTATAGAAGGTATAAGCAAGGACGAATTTAAACGATGGAAAGAACTAAGAGAGAAATTTTTGAACCAGAGCCATCTCTTTCAAAGATTGGCATCGCAAATTCCTGTAGGGAACAATCACAAAACATTCGGTAGTAAAGCCAATTTATTTTTGACAGCTGCAAAATTGAGGCTGCAAGGTAAAGAACAATTTCAAGAACTTTTACGAATGATTACTATGTGCATTGCTGATTTAGTAGAAGAAGAACTTGAAACATCTTCTCTAAAAGGACTAATTTCTTTTGACTCTACATTAGGTATAAAACTAGGACCTAGATCTCCAACCTCATATCTGGGTTTATTGTATAAACTTTCACAAATTAAAGCTTCCTATCAAGAGAAATCATTGTCCATTCACGGTGGCGTTACCAGTTTCATTAATGCTTTGTTTACGTCGGCGGAGGAAAATGGAGTAGATTTCGTTTTTAAAGGGAAAGTCAGTTCACTTATTATATCGGACTCCATAGCGACTGGTGTAAAGCTAGAAAACGGGGTGGAATACTTTGCAAAAACCATTGTCTCTTCTATCAGTCCAGTGAACACCTTTCTTGATTTAGTTGGTGCCCAAAACCTGGAGACTGATCTAACTAGACGGATCCGAGCTCTTAGGTGCTCAGGAAATACCAGTAAACTCAACATCATTTTGGAGGAAATTCCAAAGTTACATAATTCTCAAAACTTAGACGCAAATTACCGATATGTTTATGCCCCTTCTCTAGATTCAGTAGAAAGTAACTTTAACTCTCTTAAATATAATGAACTTCCTTCTGATCCTAATTTTGAAATGTATTTCAGTAAGATTTCTTCTGGGTCGTCCCTCGATGGAGCAGTTATGGCCTCCATCTGTATTCAGAATACGCCATACTCCCTGAAAAGTGACTGGAAAAATTCAAAGGAAGTTTTGACCAATAAGGTCATTTCAACAATTCAAAAATGGGCTCCTGAATTTAAAAAGGGTATTTTAAACACAAGTCTTCTGCTTCCGCATGAAATTGAAAAAAAATATTGTGTTGCTGGTGGTCATTGGCACCATAGTGAATTGCAAATAGACAGTCTCTATTCATTAAGGCCGACATTTGATGTATCAGATTATTCCACCCCAATTGATGGCCTTTTCATTTGTGGAGCGGGTACCCATCCAGGTGGTAATCTTTTTGGCTTGTCAGGTTTAAACGCAGCTAAAAAGATTTTGCGAGAGAGTATTAAATGACCGATTTAAAAAAGAAAAAAGATAGGGACACAACATTTAGCAAACCACTTTTTAGGTCTCCTTTTTATGATTTTTTTGCTGCGCAGGAAACTGAGGGTCATTGGTATAATTGGAACGGATATAAATCACCAACAATTTTATCAGATGAGGAGTTAGAATATTTTTCTATCCGTTCAACTTGTAGTGTCTTCGATATTACTCCTTTAAACAAATATAGAATTGTAGGGTCACAGGCTGAAGAATTTTTAAACAAGCTCACGGTAAGAAATGTTGCTAAACAGAATGTAGCTACGGTTAAGTACACACTTTGGTGTGATCAGGAGGGATTTGTAATTGATGACGGAACACTTTTTAGGATTTCGGATAATGATTTTCGCTTGTGTTCGCAAGAAAAGCATCTTCCTTGGCTAATTGATACATCACATGGTTTTGATGTTGAAATTATTGATGAAAGTAAGCATGTTTGTGGAATATCTCTTCAGGGGCCTACTTCTGCCTCAATTCTCCGCCTTTTAGGGGTTAACGGAATTGATGATTTGAAACCGTTTCATCTTTTTCAAACCAAAATATCAAATATCCCAATTATGATATCTAGAACTGGTTTTACTGGAGACTTGGGTTACGAAATTTTCTTGAAGAATAATGTGGCAAATAAATTTATTGAGAGAGTTTGGAACGCAGGCACCAATCATGGACTTACAGCGATTGGATACAACGCTCTAAATATGGCTAGAATAGAAGCAGGTTTTATAGTGGCTAATATTGATTTTATTTCATCTGATCATGCAATTAGGCCAAATAGATGTAGACGCCCTGACGATCTTGGTCTTGGATGGTTAGTAGACTTGAACAAAGGGTTTTTCAATGGAAAGAAGGCTATTCTAAATAGTAAGTTGGAAGACAGTGCGGCTTTCAAGATTTATGCTTTAGAAATAGATGGAAAAGAGCCAGCCGAGGGATCAATAATTTATTATAACAAAAAAGATGAGGTTGGCAGTGTGACCTCAGCTATTTGGTCGCCAATGGCTAAAAAATCTATAGCTCTCGCTCAGCTGAAATTGGGTTCATCAAACTCCAAAATGGAAAATTTATGGGTCGAAATATATTCTTTGAAAGAGTTACAATATCATAAACTTATGAAAAAAGTTTCTATAGTGAAGCCACCATTTATCAATTTGGCAAGGAGATCTGCTTGCCCACCATCCAACTGTTGACCTTTAAGACATGATTGGGTTTGCAGTTTAGATCCTTTATCGTTTTTACAAATCTGCAGTTTTTACTTGTATTATCTAAAGCTAATTAGATTTGATAGATTTTACGATTACGTCGTTTCAGCTCATAAAGTGGTAGTAATGATTGTTTAATTGATCTTTATTCTCTCTTGGCAAGCAGTTTGTCGTTTGCCTGAAGTAATCTACCGCGCTCTGGTTCCGAGCCCGAAAGAACTGGAAAATATTCTCTTAAAGTATCATGGTATGCTTTCACCCCATATTCCAAATCAGATAATAAAACACCGTCGTAAGCGCTTGAGAATGCCGCCTCCCATGACCATTTGATCAACTGTTCGTCTTCTTTGCTAGTTAACCGATCAATTCTCATGCTTAGATATCTTGAAACTTTCATCTCCCGATTTTCTTCTGCATATTTGTAATTACCACCGCGTTGTATGGTTTTCCCATTTTCCACTGGATACTCTTGGTAGAAGATTACTGAATCTGGGTACAAGCCAAACACAAGATTTGGAAAAACGCCAATGTATAACCAACATTTCTGATGAGTTTCGTCCAAACTATCTTTGGCATGCAATAATTTTTTATAGTTTCTAACGCTCCAAAGGCGCCCATCCCCGGAGTCAAAAGATCCAACGGATCTAGATAGTCCTCCCGCTATTGGTTCATCGTAATAATTTTGACCAAATAGATCATGGAGACCCGGATGAGCCATAGGTACATGGTAACCTTCGTTATCAACATCGCGTACACACTTCCAATTGGCATCAATTTCTTCTGTCCAGAAGCCATCTCCAGTAGGTTCGAGATCAAAGAGTTCGTATTGTGAAACTTCGTTATCGAATTTTTTTAAAATATCTGAAAGTGCGGGTTGAGGGCCAGGCTGAAATCTTACAAAAATAAATCCATTCCATATGTCCATTTCCAGAGGAGGTAGGCCATATTCAATTGGGTCCAGTTTGGGAAGAGATGATGGTCGTGAAGCACCTCTTAATGTACCATCAAGATTATAAGTCCAGCCATGAAATGGACAAGTTATTGTTGACTTACACGTGCCCGCGTCATCGGCTATTACCCGTGAACCACGATGTTTGCACAAATTATGAAAAGCTCTGATTTTTCCATCTTTGCCTCTTATAACTAGTGCACGTTCACCAATTAAATTCCAGGTTACGAAATCTCCTGCGTTCGGTATATCGTTGCTGTGACAGATAAGCTGCCAATGGCGTCTAAAAAGTAAATCTTTTTCAGCTTCAAACATTTCGTTGTTGAAGAAGCTCCAGGCTGGAAGGCCTGAGCGATCCCAATCATTAGGTATCTCAGTATGTTCTTTTCCCAATGAAAACACCTCTTTATAAAAGTATAAACTCTTTATTATTGTTATCAATTAAACAACAGAAAGCACACTGCATAAAAGATACGCTAGGATAAAAACACTTTTGATTTTTGGCAACAATAATTTGACTGATTGATAAAAAAGTGGTCACCTATATAAATGAAGGAGAGAAAAAATGATTTCAATTACACGTAGATTTTTATTAGCCGTCACAATCGCTTGCTCAGGTGTACTGATGGCTGGTGCATCATATGCTGATAAGGTCAAGGTTGCCGCGATATATACGCTTCCAGTGGAGCAGCAATGGATAAGTAGAATACACAAAGCTCTAAATACCGCTGCCTCACGCGGTGACATCGAGTACGTTTATTCAGAGAACATAGCAAATACTGACTATGAGAGAGTAATGCGGGAATATGCCGAGCAAGGCATGCATTTAATCGTTGGAGAAGTTTTTGGTTTAGAGCGTGCTTCAAGAAAAGTTGCCAAAGATTATCCTGATACGGCTTTTTTGATGGGCTCATCTTTCACACCAGTTGCACCAAACTTTTCTGTTTTTGACAACTGGATTCATGAACCGTCATATCTCTCTGGTATGGTTGCAGGTGCTGCTACAAAATCCAACCTAATTGGTATGGTTGGTGGGTATGCCATTCCGGAAGTAAATCGATTAATGCATGCTTTCATGGATGGTGCGCGAGAAGTAAATCCTGATGTAAAGTTCTTGGTCAACTTCATAGACAGTTGGTACGATCCTCCAAAAGCTAAGGAAAGTGCTTTCGCTATGATGGATGCTGGTGCTGACGTCATGTACGCTGAACGATTTGGGGTTTCTGATGCTGCTGTGGAGCGAGGAGTTAAAGCCATAGGAAATGTTATTGATACATCAGGGGATTATCCGGGAACGATAATGGCATCTGCTATCTGGCATATGGAAGCCACAATAGACAAAGCCGTATCGCGTGTTGCAAGCGGATCATTCGAAGCTGCGGACTATGGCCAGTACAGTTTCATGGCTTATGGTGGGGGATCATTAATTATGGATGAAAGCCTCATGTCCTCAGAAACGGCAGCAGCCGTTAAGGCAAGAGAAGCAGAACTTTTGGACGGTCTATTCAGAGTTAATGTTAACGACGCTCGCCCAACTTCTGATAATTAGAAAGTAATAGCGCTGGCTGCGAAAGTAGGCAGCGCATTTCAAAAAT
>Ga0315320_10001888_pt1 | contig 17389 bp, 8 predicted proteins | sample M140m21515metaG_FD_203458 | JGI IMG/M metagenome (GOLD analysis project Ga0315320, IMG submission 203458) | Ammonia-oxidizing marine archaeal communities from Monterey Bay, California, United States - M1 40m 21515 | ecosystem: Environmental > Aquatic > Marine > Coastal | place: USA: California... | reverse complement strand
CTCGAGGCACGCGAAGAATTTGGTCGATGCGAAAAAGTTTGGCGTCGCGCTGTCCGTTCCGCTCGTGTTGCCGTGCTGGCTCTGGTCGTTGAGGGACGGGCCGGACATGGTGCTGGTGTTGGTGCCGTCGTCGCATCCGAGGTCGTCGCTGCCGTGGTCGAAGGAATCGCGGCGGGACCCCGCGCAGGACGACGTGGAGACGTGAGAGTCCCCGCCCCCGTGACGGTGACCTCGGATGCTGGACCCGAGATCCAGATCGTCGCCCGCGTCGTCGGCGTCGTCCGTTTCGCGCTCCAGCCTCAGCAGCCTCGGGCGGTTCTGTTCGTCGCCGACGCGTGCGTTGACGTCGGAACTCTGAGATCCCCGTCGTCTGCGTCCGCGTCGCGACGTTCCCGCCCGCGCCTCTCCCAAGCCGTCGCTTCGGTACAATGCGTACTCCCTGACCGCCCAACCGACCGCGGCGGCGCCCGCGGCCAGGCCCAGGACCCGCCTGGTCCGCCTCGAGAGTCGCGCCATCCAAACCCGGGGTCGATACGCGCTAACCTCGAGACCCCGACCGGCGCGGCGCGCGTTGTGACTCTCGGATCGGGGGGGCGGGGCGCTTTACCGGAAAAAGCGAGATGCTGACTGTGTTGAGCAGTGAGATCTTTTTCCACGAAAGCGGGCCGAAACGACGGTGCCTTCCGCGCCTCCTCCCGCGGTCTCGCGACGTCCTCGGGGCGAATCGCGACGTACGACGCGTTCGTTTGGGTCTCGATGCGTACTCGTGAACCGTGAAACGTACAAAAAAGCCCCGGTCGATGTCGACACACGCGACGGCAATCACCAGCACCCATCGGAGACGTAACAACAAACTCTTTTACGTGCGCCGAAGAGGGACAGCCGAATAACGCTACTCTCGCACGGGGCAATTACCCTGCGCACGTTTTTCCCTATTCGCGTTGGCCGCTAATACCGATTGCCCATATCCCGTTCCCAAACCCAAACGCGGTCGTGACTATTCCGCGTTGTACAATTTTTAATTGCAATCCCGTGATCCGCGGTCGTACGGAATCTTAGGGAAACTTCGCGGTGGTTGAGCTCCCGGACACGTCACGACCCGCCTTTTCAGTGCATCGGCTTGAGGACTGCCGCGCAAATGCGAGGCGAAGGCCCGATTTGGAGCTGCACGAAAAGCAGGGTTGCGACGTGATGTCGAAACAGGATTTTCGGATGTAAATTTCCCGCCTTTCGATTTCGGAGTTTACCGACGTCCGATTGGCCAAGAGGGGTTTTCAAAGAACTTTCAGCCAATCATAGAACCCCACGAGTCTTGACTTTTTTTTCGTTTTCGAATCCAGAGTCTCGATCGAATCATTCCCACTCACACCCGTCGCCACCCCCGATTCGAGCCGAGCGCAATCACGAAGCACGGTTTATTACTCTCGCGACGATGCGTCGCGCGAAAGAATCAGGTTCGATCAAAAAGTGAAACGAGGAAAAAGGCGGACAGGGGTAGGGAAGATGGCGGCGTTCGCGGGGGTACCCGAGCGCCATAAAGAGACGCGCGCGGCGTAGACGTCACGTGCGTAGGTTCCTCCGGCGAGAGCGAGCCGGTGTGGTCTCCGGAGACGCGCCGAGTGACCAGGGGCGCCCGGTTTTCGGGACCGTCGGGCGAAAATAATCGCTCCTCGGGGGAAACCGGCTGCGTTTGTGTTAACCGCGGCGACCGGAAACCGGCGCGTCTACCGCGCGGCGAGACTTCATAGGAGCGGGAGCGGCGCGTGGCCGTCATGCAGCGCCCCCTCATGCAAGTGGACGCGGGCCTGACCACCACCAGCGGTCGGTGTCAGCCCTGCGCGGGCCCCAGACGGGGCGTGGGAAGTTACCCGCGGGGACAGAGGTGCGGGTCAGCTCCCATTCATTTTGTTTCTCCCGCCCTCCGCGAAGCGGGGCGGTGTGCGCGTCGTCCGGGCGCCCCGACCCGCTTCATCACGCCCGATCGGTCCCGCGACGCGTGAACGAAAGATCGCGCGCGGCGGCGTCGCGTCCACGCCCCCCACGACTCGCGTCGCGGCTCGAATTTCTCGTCCTCGTCACCCCGCGCAGATTGCCCCGACGCTTGAACGCTGACGAGGACGAGACGGGGGCGAGATGAGACGCCCGTCCGGCGGCCGCCCGCGCGCGCCCCACGCCATCCCACGCCTCCTTCACTGGTAAACGACCACCACCTGACCTTCTCCACGTGTCATTTACCCACCCGCAGGAGTCACGGGCGGATAAACCGAAGCGCGCGCGCCGTGCGCTCCGCGGCACCCGCGCCGCGCCCCGCGCGGCAACCGGTGCCTGCGCCGGCGGCCCGCGCGACGCGGCTGCGAGCACACGCGGGGCGTCCGACCGCGCGCGACGTCGCATCCGCCGGGTTCGCCCCGCGCGCGCATCTCGACGCATCCCCGGCGGCGTCCGAGTGCGCACATCGCGGAACCCGGCGCGGGATCCTCGGCGCGCGCGCGTCGTACGCCGGCGCGGACCGCGCGTGCCAGCCTGGAGTTTGGTTCCGCAGGAGCGGAATCGCGTCGCGCGAATGCGATCGAGCGCGAGGATACAGGGACGGGGTGATCGCGCGCGCGGCGACGTCCAAGGATGTCGACACCGACATGGACGTCGACGAGGATGAAGGCGCCGACAAGGATGAAGGCGCCGGCAAGGATGCAAAGACCGGCAAGGATGCAAAGACCGGTAAGGCGGCGGCGGCGAATTCCTCCGACGAGGTCGTGGAGGGCACGGAGACTGGACCGGTGAGCGACGCCGTCCGCAATCGCAGGGGCGCGGCGAGGGGCCAGACCGTGGATCTCAACGACGACGACTACGACATCGACGACTCCTTCGACGACGACGACGACGAAGGAAGCTGCTTTGGCGAGGAATCTTTCGACTCGTTCGCCGGGATGCCCGACGAGGACGACTTCGACGACGACGAGTACGACAGCTGGCAGCTCGAGGTTGGCGCCACCTCCGCCACGCACGCACGCAAGAAGGCGTCGTCCAAGCCGCCCATCGGTAAAAAGGGGTTACGCAAGAGACGATCGTCCAAACGGCACAGACAAGGCGAGGACATCTTCGACGAGGAGGATTCCGACTCGGACAACGACAACGACGTCGCGTCCGCGACGGCGGCGTTGGACCCGGACGCCGATCTGAGGGAAGCGATGGACGCGGAACGCGAGCTCGAAGCCGGCCTCGTCGCCGAGCTCGAAGCGTCCGGCATGGACGCCTCGGACCTACCCAAAGGACCCAAGCGCTCGCCCCCGAAGAAGGGGACCGACTTGCTCATGCCGCTGGATTACCTCTCCCCCGCGCTGGCGCAGAAGATGGCGCGGAACGGGCACCTCTCCGCGCTGTCCACCGGCGCGATCGCCGCGCCCGAGGGTGAGGCGGAGACGGAGGAGGCTTTGGTCGCCGCGGGTGAGAAGCTGAAGCTGGACGACGTGCTCTACAGCAGCGAATCGTTGGACCAAGGCCTGGGGTTTCCCATCGTTCACGATTTCGCCTACGCGAAAACGGCGACGCCGGTGTTTGTGATGCTCCCCTTGGACGTCATCTCCCGCGACGGGCAGTTGCAGCACGTGCAGGCGCTCGACGTGTCCCTCCAGACGCTGAAGAAGATTGGCGTGGAGGGTGTCATGATTGACGTGTGGTGGGGCATCGTCGAGCGCGAAGGGCCCGAGACGTACGACTGGAAAGCGTACGTCGAGCTGCTTCGCATGGTCAAGAAGGCTGACTTAAAGCTCAACGCGGTGATGTCGTTCCACGCGTGCGGCGCCAACGTCGGGGATTACTTCCGAGTCACCTTGCCCAAGTGGGTCCTGGAAGCCGCGGATAAGGATCCGGATCTCTTCTTCACGGACCAATACGGGTACCGCAACCCGGAATGCATATCGCTCTGGGCGGATAACGCCAAAACCCTCGACGGCCGAACCCCGCTGGAGTCCTACCGCGACTTCATGCAATCCTTCAGGGATGAGATCGAGGCCAGGGGGTTGATGGACGTCGTCGAGGAGATCTCGGTGGGATGCGGGCCGTGCGGGGAGCTTCGATATCCGGCGTACCCGGAGAATAAAATTTCACCGAACTCGTCGCAGTGGCAGTTCCCGGGGATTGGCGAGTTCCAGTGCTACGACCAACGCGCGTTGGGTAACCTGGCGCGTGCCGGGTCCGAGGCTGGCCACATCGAGTGGGGCGGCGCGGGGCCGCACGACGCGGGGGGTTACAATAACCTGCCGCACGAGACTGGTTTTTTCCGGGCGCAGCACGGGAGCTGGGACAGCGAGTACGGCCAGTTCTTCCTCTCCTGGTACTCGGGCGAGCTCGTGGAACACGGCGACCGCATGTTACGATGCGCGCGGTCGGTGTTTGAGGATGAGTGCGTCGAGTGCCCCACCATCGCCATCAAGTGCGCGGGGGTGCACTGGTGGTACAACTCGCGCTCGCACGCCGCCGAGCTCACCGCCGGGTACTTCAACACCCGCAGCGGCGACAACGTGCCGGACCGCGACGGGTACGAACCGATCGTCAAGATTTGCGGCAGGCACGGCGCGCGGCTGAACTTCACGTGCACGGAGATGCGGGACATCGAGCACCCGTTTTTCAGCCGCTGCGGCCCCGAGGGTTTGCTGCGGCAGATTCGCGCCGCCGCGGCGAGATACGGCGTGAAGGTTGCCGGGGAAAACGCGTTGTGCCGCTTCGACCAGGACGCGTACGACAAGATCATCACCAACTGCCGCGGCGAGGGTAGCGACCGGGAGCTGTGGCGCCAGGGTGCGCTCCTTCCACCGATGGCGTCCTTCACGTTTCTCAGGCTTTCCAAGGAGCTCTTTGAAGACGACAACTTCAACTCGTTCGTGCACTTTGTCGCCCGTATGGCGAACGAGACGCGCGCGCTCGGTTCGAGCGACGAGGACAAGTTCATCAACGGTAACGAGGTACTGGAGGCGTTGCTCAACTCTGAGATTCTGAGCAACCTCGCCGAGGTTAGGGACGAGACGTCCTCGGGGTTCGTCGCCGCGCAGTTTTCAGACTTGTGATCTGCGCGGACTAATAATAATTTGGGTGATGAAGAGTTGGTTTAACGTTTGGGCGAGACGTACGAGCCGCGTGAATTGTATCGCATCCCTCCGGCGGTTGGCCAACGGACGGGCGTTTCGCACCGGAGTGCGAGCCCTCTGGCGACGTGGACACGGGAGCGCGCGGCTCGGGCTCGGCGCCAAAACGACTTTTCAGTAAAAAAGTCTCTTAGGCCCCACGACGGGTGGATGTATTATCGAGCATACACATACGCATTATACCAGTACATCACGCGCGTCTCCGATGTTTGCTTTTCTCTATTATTCCTTTACACAGCTCAAAATCAAGAACACACAACAGGTGGGCACCCTTCCCCTCCGACGCTCTCCCCCGTTAACTCTTAGCTGTAGTGACCGACGAGGAAGGCGACGATTGCGACGAGCAGGAGATGGAAGAGTGAGAACCCGGTGACCCGTTGCTGCTTGCCACCCTGCAGCGCCATGTCGAGGTCCTTGGAGAGCTCGACGTTCTTGGTGCGGGACCGCTCGAGCTCCCGCTGCAGGGATCCCACGTCGTTGGACACCGGCGCCGTCTCCGCTGCGGTGAACATTGACTTTGGCTTGGCGGCATCCTCCGACTGTCCCTCCTCCCCTTCGGGCACCGGCGACGGCGGCGGCGCCGGCTGCGAGTAGCTCACCTTCAGCTTCTGCTCCTTGATGTCCTCCTTACCCTTCACGAAGAGCTCGGTGAACTCCGTGATGCCGCCGCTCGGGCACGACTGGACCAGGAACTTGTCCTTGCACTTCATCATGTCCTGCGGCCACTCCCTCTGCGCCTGCATGATCACGTGCACGTTCACCGTCTGCCCCTTACCGACGAACCCGGTGTTGGGCTTCACGCAGTACTTCTTCGGCGCCGTGGTCTTCACCTTGAACGCGATCTCCTCGGCGCCGTTGTTGGTCAGACGGATCGTCGCGGGGATCTGCTTCTTGAGCTCGACTGAGGGGGGAATGGGCGGGGAGGGGGAAGGGCGTCAGCATCGAGTGTTTTTTTTGACCGAAAGGTCGCGGCGTGGGGCGCGGGTTCGACCGGCGCGGGGGCGTCGGGACGCACGTCGAAACTTAATCTCGTCATCGGGCTGTATCAGGAGTCCGGCGCTCATTTTGGCTCGGCGCCTCCTTCCAACGCGCGGGCGGGGCGGAACTTCACTGGCGAGGCGAACGAGATCTTTCGACACACAAACTTGGTCGGATCCGACAAATAACGGGAAGTATTTCAACACGGGGGATTTTCAAAGGTGGGCATTTCGTAACCACAAAGCATACAAATATTCCTAATGGTAAACTGTACGGAAAATTTAGAGATGATACCATACAATTTTGCAAGAAATTCGCGCGTATTTAACAGATTCTTTTTTTCAGACTCGAAATATCGTCTCGAAATACAAAACTCGCGGGCGTCCTTCGAAAGACGCCGCGACAAATTACTCACGCGTTTTACACACACACGTATCCTCCTCACCTCACATCGCTCCACGCCCCGGACATATCGCACCTCTGTGTCCAGGGCCTCCTGACCTCACCTCAACACAGCCGTCCTCCTCGTTCGTTGACATCGTAAACGACAAATTAAGCCACCCAAGTCCTGGGGTTCCTGAACGCGTCGAGCGCGTCAGCCTCCCTGGATCCCTCCTCGGGGTGCATGTCGTACTGCCACCTCGCCGTGAGGGGCAGGGACATGAGGATGGACTCGATGCGTCCGCCGGTCCGCAGACCGAAGGTGGTACCGCGATCGTACACGAGGTTGAACTCGACGTACCTCCCGCGGCGCATCTGCTGCCACTCCCGCTGCTGCTCCGTGTACTCGTCGTCGACGTGCTTGGCGACGAGGGGAACGTAGGCGGGGACGACGGCGCCGGCCATGTCGGTGGCGAACGCGAGGAGCTCCTCCTGGGGGCGATCGTTCATGTCGTCGAAGAAGACGCCTCCGATGCCGCGGCGCTCGTTCATGCGGTGCTTGATGATGAAGTAGTCATCCGCCCATTCCTTGAAGCGGGGGTAAAACTCCTCGTCGTGCTTGTCGCAGACGTCCTTGAGGGTGCCGTGGAAGTGCGCGGCGTCGTCGTTGAAGATGTAGGACGGGGTGAGGTCGGTACCGCCGCCGAACCACCACGCGCGGGGCGCTCCCTCGGCTCCCTCGGGCGCATCCGTCTCAAAGTATCGGTAGTTGAAGTGGACGGTGGGCGCCATGGGGTTCTTGGGGTGCATGACGGAGGAGATACCCGCGGCGAAGAAGGGGATCATGTCCTTACCGCCGCCGCCCTCGCCGGTGGCGGCGCGGTAAGCCTCGGGGGGCATCTGCCCGTACACCACGGAGACGTTGACGCCCGCCTTCTCGAAGACGTTGCCATCCTGGAGCACGCGGGAGATGCCGCCGCCGCCGCCGGGGCGGGTCCACGCATCCTCCTGGAACTTCTGGCCGTCGAGCTCCTCGACCGCGGCGACGATCTCATCCTGCGCGGCGCGGATCATCTTCTCGAAGCGCGCGCGCATGGAGTCGGCGTCGTCCTCTCCGCCCTCGCGGAGGAGGGTGAGGGGAGCCTCGTCGATGGAAATTTCCTGCTCGATGCCCACCGCGCGGACAGGGACTGCGCCGCGACGCGCGACGGCAGCCTTGCGGGACTTGGGGAGGGACACCTTACGGGCCTGTTTCGGGGAGGGATGAAGGAGGACAATACGGGTCAGTTCGATGTTTTCGCACGCAAAGAAGGAAAGACGCGCGATGGTCCTCGGGCGTCGTAGGGATTTATCTCGGCGAATAATGTTCATTCCGAGTCGGATCCGGGGGCACGATTGCGCCCGCGCGAAGCCTCTGCCTCGGCGAAAACATCGGGGTTGGGACGCACCGCGGTGGGGCGCACGGCCGCCATGGAGACGCAAGCGGAAGCCATGTTGACTTGAGTGGATGTAACGACGCGCGACGACGTGAAGCCGCTTCGTACAGTGGCTATCGTTCCGAGGTTCAGCCAGATAGCGATCTGTATATCGGGGAGATCCTAATTTTGTACGTGGCCGGTACAGGCTAACCGTTTGCGCGTACAAATTTCAGAATTTGCAATTTGTGGGCCCCAAGATCGAAAAATTTCCAGCCAATCAAATCGCAGGAAAAAATCCGACTGAAAAGGAGGTGTTTTTTTTTTTGGAAGTTGGGCAAAAAACGAGGAGGCTCGACTCCCCACTGCAGCGGAGGCGGGTTGGTGGAGAGAGGCGAGGAGGAGACCGGTGAGGATGGCAGGTCGGTCGCACGGGTCTCACGCGCGCGGGACCCGGCGCCGCCGCGGGTGCGTTCTCCTCGTCTGCGCGTCGTTCATCCTCGCGCCCCTGTGGTGGCAGCGGCGCGGCGATGACGGGGAAGGCACCCGGCATCAGACGGGCGATTCCTCGTTGTTAACAGATCTCCACGTGGTGCCGAGTGTGGATGGCGGGTACGACGGATCGCACCAAGGGGGAGCCGCCAATTTCGTGGACGAGCACGACATCGGCGAAGTCACCCGAGCGCGGGTCACGGACCGACCGAGGACCCACGCCGTCGACCAAGCCGGCGACGGGCAAGTCAGCCACCGACACGGACACGGACACGGACACGATCATAACCACCACCATCACGACCACGACGAGTCCTCGCACGACCACGGCGTCCCCGTCGCGCTCGCCGGCCGTCCCCCGCGCGACGCGTCGCCCACCAAACAAAAACTCGCCGAGCTCGGTGTCATCGACGGCTGGGACCTCGATCCCGACACATCCCAAACCCGGTCATCCAAGGCTATTACCCCCACGCGGATTCCGTTTCCGCTGGGCTCCACGACGCTCCTGCCCGACGCCACCGACGAAGGGCACGACACGCACGGCGCGGGGGTCCACCTCGACGCGTACCGTCTAAACGCGAGGTACCTCACGCGCGTGTTGGATCCACGAAAGTTACTCGCGAACTTCCGAGTCGTCGCCAAATTACCCCCAGAGACGACCCACGGCGAGACGGAAATCATCGTCCCGTACTGCGACAAAGCGTCGGGTCTGAGCTACACCGAGCACCCCGGCGCGTGCTGGGAGGCTCCCGACTGCGAGCTCAGGGGGCACTTCGCGGGTCACTACCTCAGCGCGCTGGCGTTCGTGGCGTCGGACGGCGCAGGCGGCATGATGAACGGCGGCGCCGATGAACGGAGCGGCGGAGAATTGGAAATTAAGACGTCCTATCCGGAGTCCATCACGGGGCACCAGTCGGACGCCGCGACGGCGAGGCACGCGCGTTCGATGGTCGACACTTTCGTCAGCGGCCTCGCCGAAGCGCAGGCGAGCGCGGCGACGAGCGACGGGTACGTCAGCGCGTTTCCCGAGACGGTTCTGGACAAGCAAGGGGCGATTGGAGGCGCGTGGGCCCCATATTATACTCTGCATAAAATCGGCCAAGGCTTGCTCGACGCGCACAGACTCACGGGCAGTGCGCTGGCGCTGACGGTGCTCGAGGGCATGGCCCGCAACGTACTTAATCGAGTGACGAAGCTCATCGAGCAGAAAGGCGCGTCGCATTGGTTCAAAGGGGCGATGGATTATCCCAAAGCCGCGTTTGGCGCCGAATCCGGCGGCTTCAACGAACTGGCGTGGCGGCTGTATGAGTTAACAGGCTCGCCGGAGTACGTCACCCTCGCGGGTCTGTTTGACCACCCCACGTTCTTGGGCCAAATGGCGCGGAACGAGGATAAGCTGGAGCGTGAGCACGCCAACTTTCACGAGCCGCTTGCGATGGGAGCGTGGAGCCGGTGGGCCATCACCGGGGATGAAGAGTCCAAGGCGGCGTTTGGTAATTTCATCGGGTTACTTCGCGACACACGGGCGTACGCCACGGGGGGAACGTGCGACGGCGAGCGGTGGCAGGCGCCCGGGCGGCTGGAGCGCGTGATCGTGTCCACAGAGACGCAGGAGACGTGCACTCAGGTGGGTTTATTTTTGTATTCGTACGGGCAATTGGAGTGACGTCATGTCTTATTACAGGTTAACTTTGAGCGACTCGCCGACGCCGCCGTCGCGTCCTTCGGCGAATCGGAGGCTCGGGACTGGGCCGACTACTCCGAGCGCGCGTCGCTCCACGGCCCGGTCGGTTTACAACGAAAGCCCGGCGAGCTGCTGTACACGACGCCGCTGGGCGTCGGGGTGTCCAAGGGGAGGAGCGGGCACGGGTGGGGTCGGCCGGACGCCGCGTTTTGGTGCTGCTACGGCACCGGTGTCGAAGCGTTGGCGCGGTTGCGGGATGGCGTGTTCTGGCGGCTACCCGCCGGGTCGGCGGTGCCGGGGACGGATCAACACGCGGATGTTGACACGGTGTACGTCGCGCGCGTCACCACGTCCGCGTCCGCGGTGTGGGAGGAACGAGGGGGACTCACGGTCACCGTTCGCGTGGCCCCGTTCGGGACGGACCCAAAGTCCGGAAAGGATCAAAAGTCCCGACAAACTACCTTGGCGTCCGTCGCGGCTATATCCGTGCGCTCCGGTAAAGGCGCCAAGTCATCGAAGCCCACGTCGATCCGCGTGAAACTTCCGCGGTGGTCCAGCGGCGGGTCCGAGAGGTCCACGACGTCGTGTGCACTGAACGGCGAACGCGTGCGATGCGACGACGTGTCCGCCGGGTGGTGCGACGTGCGCCGCGAGTGGAGACGAACGGTGAGTCTCTTTCTTGTATGGCAGTATGGGCAATTTGATTGAGGCCTTGTGTTTTGTTTTACTCTCACAGGATTCGCTCCGATGCTCGTTTCCGCTGGTGGTCCGCGCCGAGCCGCTGCTCGGGAGCGAGCTCGGTTCGTTCGGGACGGGGGGGAACCAGGCGGGTGACGGGAAAGGTACAAGGCACGCCATCGTCGCGGGGCCGTACGTCCTCGCCGCGCTGGGACCGGCCGCGTGGGTAGCCGACCTCGGATTCGGAGTTGACGATTTTTCATCACCGTCGAGTGACCGATCCGGGGGTTTCCACGCGGGATCCGTCGAGCTGTCGCCCGGTGACGTCTCGGCGCTGCCCACGACGACGACGTGCACACGCGTGTCGCTCGTGATGGCGAACGGGCGACGGTATCTGGGGTCCGTCGTTTCCAGAAGCGACGGGAAGTTACCGGGTGATTCAGGCGGAGTCGGGCCGTACGTAAAGGCCGCCGCGGTTTTCACCGAGCCCCTCTTGGAACCAACGCAGGGTGAATCGCGCCCGGGTGGATCGGGGTTCTTCTACGCGTCGAACACGTGCGATGAATCCTCGTGCGCGTACGCGATCGCGGACGCACCGGCGGTGACGTGGCATCGATGCCGCGTGGACTCGAAGGGCGGCGGCGGAGGCGGAGACGAGGATGCAATTTTCACGCTGAGCCCAGTCGCGGCGCCGGGCCTGGGCCTTCACGCCGGTGTCGTCCAGAACGGTCGCGCCGCGCTCGTCCTCCAGGCGTCCACCGGGCTGAGCGGTGACCCACTTGCGATGAAGGTGAGCGATGACGGACGCCACGTGGCGGTGCACGGGGGTGAGCTGGATGGGTACGTCCTGTGCCGAGACGAAGCCTCGGCGGCGGATTCCGCGGATGGGTGTAAGGATATGAACGACGGGTGTCCCAAGTGGGCGGCCCAGGCGGCGTGTTTCGCGAACCAGGGGTACATGCATCGCAACTGCGCGTTGTCCTGCGGGCTGTGCCGGCCCGGTGACGCGGTTTTGATGGCGCCGGAGAAGGCTGAGACGAAAGAGTGCGGGACGCGGGTTGTGTTTGGAAGTAACAACGTCGAGGGTGCCGAGCCTGGTCATCGGCTGCCTTGGCGGCCGCCGCGGGGGAGCCACGTGGGTAAGGGCCCGGACCCGAGGTGGATGCCGAACGTGCTGCTCTCGCCGCTGTACTCGCTGCGGGATGAGGTGTACACGGTGTATCTCAGGCTCAAGGGGTGAACATAGCGGGGCGCTCTGATCAATTTTGTCGTCTGACTGTCTGAAACGAAAATCCAGATCGCACTTTTTGCTTCGTCAGGAAGTCACCAATTTGACGGCCCTGTCCGCCGCCCCAGTGTGGAGGTCGCGAGGCGCGCGAGCTACCACGTCGGCGGCTCCACCACCATGGAGACTTCCGTGAAGAGCATCATCGACAAGCTGGGCTACTCGTGGTGCGCATCGACTCGCCCGATCCCGGCCCGGGCCGAGTAATCCCGCCACGCGTCACGCAACCTAACAACATGCCGCCGCCGCAATATCCGTGCGCTTTTCGCGGCTGACCCGTTCCCCGCGTTCACCCCCCGTCTATTCCCCGCAGGTACGACGAGATGTTCAGCGAACACGGCGTGGTGTCCGTGGGAGACCTACTGGAGAGCCTGGGACTGAAGGAGAAGTCGACGGATGCGGGACGGCGCGGCAGCGACGGCGCGAAGATGGATGCGCAGATCCACCGCCTCCCTCCCTACTTTTTCCTCCCGAGGTCGTCTTCGACGCAGTCGATGGACGGCGAGTGCGATGAGCCCCGCGCGCTCGACCTCACCGCGGCGACGGTCTCGATCGAGGAGAAGCTCGTGGAGAAGGTGGGCGTCGGGTTCACGCACGCGAAGGAAATTGCCGAGGAAGTCCTCGCCGCCGTCGGCCGCGCGCTATCGGAAAACGCGCGAGTCAGACGCGTCGGCTCCGATCAGCTCTTCCACTTCGACACCCTGGACGGGATGGCGGACTTCGCGAACGATTTCGTTCCCGAGGACGATAAGGCCACGGCAAGGGCCGCGTCGCCGTCGAACGGGGCGGCGCCGGAGCCGCCCAAGCGCGACCCGGCGGCGGCGGCGGCGACGGCCGCGGCCATCCGAGCAAACGTCGAGGCCAACGCGGGGGGAGTCAAGCCCGCGAGCGATGCCGCCAAGGCTGCGGCGCGCGCGAACGACACCAAGATCGCGCAGGAAGTTGTCCGGAGCAAGTCCGGCGGCGGGTTCTACTCCCCCGCGTTCCTCAGGGCGGTTGCGCCGCTGTACGACCTTCACATGGGAGCCGAGAACCTGGGCCCGCTTTTGTACGCCTACGTTCGATTCACCAAACCGGCTCGGGTGCTGGAAGTGGGCGCCGGGTACACGTCCATGTTCATACTGCAGGCGCTTCGTGACAACGCCGCGGAGCTGGACGCGTACAGGGAGTTACGCGGCGCGGGTATATGCAAGTGCGGGGATGTCCCGTGGAGCGTAGACGACTTCTTCGTCGGGGGAAAATCGGTAAGTTTCTTTTTACTTTCGTATGGGCAATTAGAGTGACATCGTGTTTTGTTCACAGGGAGGCCGGTACCGGGGCGACCCGCTCCCGGAGAAGACGTCTCCGGGTGGATCACGTCGCCAATCGAGGGTGTCCAGGCAGAGCGGGATCGACGGCGGGAGCATCGACGACGAGGGGCTAGGGCTGTTCTCCGGGTCCGAGGGTAGCGGTCCGTCGTTCAGCGGTTGGACGGCGGGGCGGGTCGGAGGGGCGGCTCCGGGGTCGGAGGACGCTAGGGTCAACGAGGGCGTGCTGCACTGCATCGATAACATGGCGCACGAACACACCACCGCGCACGTGGTGACTCGATCCGCGGCGGAGCTCGGCATGAGCGACAGGCTGCAGCTGCACGAGGCTGACGCGTACGACGGCGACTTGCCGAGCGTGTTGGCGCCCGGGGTTGAGTTTGATTTCATGTTCATCGACCTCGGCGCCGCGAACAGGGTGGAAGGGTTCATGGAGGCGTGGTGGCCGAGGGTCCGGCCGGAGGGCGGGATGGTCATGGTGCACAGCACGCTGACCAACGCGTTGTCCCGGGGGTGGCTGGAGAAGATGCGGGAACGGTCGAGGTCGGAGCCGGCGCCGCCCTACGGGTCCTTCGAGACGATGAGCCTGCTGGAGCCGCACAAGATGTTTCAGAACAGCGTGACGCTCTTCCAGAAGCGCGGCGGGCCGTTCGGGACGTACGACGAACCGGTGCACACGAAGTTCCCGTGAAGATGAGAGTATCTTATTCTTTCGTATCATTCATTGGTCTTGTTCTGATAAGTTTGAGACGAGTACACGCTATCCCCAGTCGTCGCCGTGATCGATCCGGCAGACGCCGCGATGGTTTGTCCGTTGACTCCGCACCGCGTCGTTTCACCCGTATCGTACTCACCGCCACGTGGAGTTACCCCCGCCCCACGTCCCGTTGCCGAGCCCCCCGCCGAAGCCCGAGAACCTCGAGCCCTTGGGGAACCCGTTCTCCGTCTCCGACACGGTCTCACCGCCCGCGTTCTCACCGCCGGCGTCTTCCGAGATCATCGACTCGAGGAGAATGTCGTCGTCCGCCGCGTTTGCCGCTCCGAAGAAATCGGACGGCGGACCGATGGACGCCATCCTCTGCGCGATCCCGGGGCGCGCCGGGCTGCCCAACGCGGAGGAGGGTCCGCTGCCCGCGCCGCCGATGGGCGCGACGGCGGGGCCGAGGCCGCGGTCGGCTTGCGACTGATACGGGTTGGACCGCAGCGGAGCCTGATAACTCTGCTGCTGCACGGGCTGCTGCTGTACTTGCTGCTGCTGTACTTGCGGCTGCTGCTGTACTTGCGGCGGCTGCTGTACTTGCGGCTGCTGTGCTTGCGGCTGCTGTGCAGGCGGCTGCTGCGTGAAGTACGGCTCGGCTAAGCCCTCGCGAAGCGTCCACTGATCAAAGGGAAGCCGCCTTCGGTGCCACTCGTCGGCTAGCGCGATGAGACCCTTTTTATGCACGGTTTGCAACGCCGCGAGGTCCTGATCCGAGACGGAAGGATTTTCCAGGTGATTCCCGCAGAGCCCGTTCATGCGCGCACGCTCTTGGCGGAATTGGCGATTTACCTTGTCGAGTTCCTCCTCGAGCTGCTTGAGCTTCATCTGAAGCGCCGGGTCGGGACCCGGCGCCGACTGCGGAGCCGGCCTGGCCGCCGCCGCGGCTTGGGACTTCGCCGCCGCCTGCTGCGCGCCCTTCAGCTCAGCCTTGAGCTCCTTGACCTTCTCGCGGAGCTCGCGGTTGTCCACGGTGGCCTCCTCGGCCTCGCGCTCGAACTTCGCCGCGTTGGTTCTCGCGGCGGCGAGCTCCTGTTCCTTTTTACGCGTCTCGCCCTGCGCCGCGGTGACGCGCTGGTTAGCCGTCTTGAGTTCCTGCGCCTGCGCGGCGCTCGCCTTTTCCTTCTTGAGCTTGGTGACGTTGAACTCCAGCTCCTTGACACGTGTCTCGAGCTCCTTCTTCTCCTTGGTCCACTCTTTCGTGTTCCTGTCCGAGTCGGCGCGGGAAATCTCGAGCTGCGACTGCGCTGTGCGAAAGTTCGCCTCGGCTGTTTTCTTACCGTCGGTGAGCGTGGCGATGTCCCTGTTGTGGTTGGCGACAGCCTTCTCGAGCTTCTTCTCCTGGTCCACGAGCTTGGCCTGCATCTCCTTCCGTTCCTTGGCGAGCTCCGCGGCCTTCTCGGCGATTGACGCGTTGAGCTGATCGTGTTTCAACCGCGTGTTACTCAGTAAATCCTCCGATTCCTGTCGTTTCGCCCCAATGCGGCATAGCCCGTTGTAGAGATGAGCCACCGCAAAGGCGATGTTCACGGTCGTCTCGTCGTCGACAAACTGTCGCCAGTGGTCAGAAGCGACCAGCCTCCTGGAGCTGTACTCTGACCCAACCTTAAACATTTTGGGTTTGTCCAGGCGTACCAGTTCAAGGTTCGAAGGTAGATCTATCTCCTCCCAGTTCATCTGTTTTTCGCTCTCAATACTTCGTGGATTGATGTGGAAACCGGGTCGGAGGTCGACGAACGGCTCGCCCGCGAGTAGCATGGCAAGAGCACGAACTCGCGGAAAGGACTTGATAAGGAGCCCGTCTTCACTTACCCCTTTGAGCGTTGAGATTGAGAAGATAATGTTGATCATGTCGACCTTGGCACCGAGCGGGTCGTGATCATACTGGTCGCCAGTATACCATGTGTAGGCAGAAACTGGGCCAAGGTCAAGGCCTTCCTCGGCTTCCCTAAGCGTCGCCAAGGGCGAGTCTCCCCTCGCCAACTTTGGGTTATCGAAAATCTCGAAAATGTCCTTATACACGCCGTAGAGGTGGATCCAATCCACGCTATCCTCGTCGTTCAGGTTGAGGTCGTACTCGGCAAATTTTTCCCGCGCCGCCTCGGACATTATGGCGAATGACCTGGGAGATGATCCCCGGTCCATCTCAGTCTCTGACACGCGCTGCTTCTGCGTGCGAGGGGTTCCGTCCTTATCACGCAAGCACTTCTCTGCGATTCCTATGACGGTCGAAACAATCCACTGAAAAACATTTTCATCCTCCGGACCACCGGCAACACGTGCATTTTGTGGCTCACCGTCTGTCCTGAATGTCATACGTCGGCTGCGACCCACCGATGCGTACCAATTGTCAAACTTTCGTCCCGAGGGTTTCCAACCATCTTCGAAGGGTCTCTGTCGAACAGTTCGCAGGGATTCCAGCAGCCACTTGCGAAGTTCGTCTCTGACCATGCACGGGGTGAAATAATTAATGTCCAACCCCATGTTGATCGCATCGATGGCTTGTTGGGCTGTCCCATAGCCCGCTGGGGTAACCATCACGCCGGGGTAGCGGCAGCACTCGAAAAGCAGCGAAAGGTCAATCTTCAGCAACCGAGGGCTCATGGGTGCCCCTGGCTTTTCTCTGCGATGGACATCGAAAAACTTGAACTTCACTGCGGCGAATACACTCGCGGCTGTCGGATTTCGAGCCATGGCCTGCTGCAGGACCCAACACATCGTCTTCCCCGGAACCGGCGAATGTAATGGATACCGGTCACGTTCCCACATCATATTGCAGACGCGGAGAATGTTGTCCATATCAGCCTTGAAGGACTGGTTGACCTCCAGGCACGCCGCGAGCGCCGCGTCGTGCTCAGTCTCTGGATACCTGCATTCCTTGACGAAACCGCAGACGCTATCCACGAGATTCTCGCCGCTGCGTTCGTCCAGGATGAGCCCGCGCATGGCCTCAAAGTACACGCCGCGGATCCTTCGGACGTCCTCGGGGCGGATAGTTCCAAAGTGAGGGCTCAGAATCTCGTGCCTCTCGTCGTAGGTCCTGAGAGGACCCATGTAAGCTCGTCTCATCTTAACCTCTGAAAGACGGTCGAGATCATTCTCCTCCGAAAGCTTAGCCAGCGTATTCATCCAGTAATCTTCATCCACTTCGTACTCCGTGAGCTCGCCGAGGAACGCGGTGTTCCTCCACCAGTTGGGATCGATCATGATCGGTCTCCCGCAGCCTCGCCCCCGCAGCTTTTCAGCCAAGGCGGAATCGTGTCCATCCAGC
>Ga0315320_10001887_pt1 | contig 17389 bp, 14 predicted proteins | sample M140m21515metaG_FD_203458 | JGI IMG/M metagenome (GOLD analysis project Ga0315320, IMG submission 203458) | Ammonia-oxidizing marine archaeal communities from Monterey Bay, California, United States - M1 40m 21515 | ecosystem: Environmental > Aquatic > Marine > Coastal | place: USA: California... | reverse complement strand
GGCCTTTGGGCATGCGGTCGCGGCCGACGGTGCCCCAGCAGCGGGACAAACAACTGAGGTGCACGAGGTCAAGGCCGTCGCCTTCGCCGTGGGTGAGGAGGAATTGTTCGATAGCGGCCATGTTCGGCTCGGCCTGAAACACCGCCAAGGCGTCTAGGCCGAACACGGTGTAGTAGAGATCGCTTTCGCCATCGCGATCACGAAAACCGCCATCCGGATTTTGTTGGGACGCGAGAAAGGTGCGGACGAGTTCGGCGGCATCGCCGAGCACCTTGGGCGCCACGCGCGCCACTTGCAGCATTTCGAGCCGCAGGCTCATCAAGCCTGCGCTACTTCGGCAGGGCTGGACTGACGTTGGCGTACTTTTTCCAGCTCGCTGACCTGCTGGACTTCGCTGCACCAACCTTTGATCTCGGTGTCGTTGAAAATCTTGCCGATCACGCGACGCAGAAGACCCTTGAGGTTGGCGTTCTCGAGATCGGTGAGCGAGCGGATGGCGAGTTCCTTGTAGGTGAGCTGCAAATCCTCGGCACGTTTCACGGCTTTGAGATCGTGGTACCATTGCTCGATCTGCTCGAAGGTCACGCCCTCGGGCAGTTGCCGACACCATACCTGCGCGAGCTGCTCCTTTTGCTCGGCCTTGGCCTTCTCGTGCGCAACGGCCAGTAACAGCGTGGGGCGCAAACCGGCGAGGTCGTTGGTCTCGCCGTCTTCGCCGAGGTCGGTAAGGTCGTCGCGAATCTGATAGGCGATGCCGAGGTTTTCGCTGTATTGACCGATTACTTCGGAGGCATCGTTGTATTTCTCGAGGTTGGCATAAATGGAACCGAGCCGTAGGGCTACCTCGAAGGCGGGAGCGGTTTTTTGCCGGAAAATATCAAGTACTTGCGTGGACTTCAGCGGTTCGGGATTGCGCTGCCAAACCAGCTCCGCGCCCTGGCCGCGACAGAGATGACGCTGGCCTTCGGCAGCCACGCTGAGCATGGCGGCCTTTTGCTCGGCGGAAATAGTCGTCTCGCCAATGAGTCGGTAGCCTTCGCCGATGAGCAGATCGCCGACGTTCAGCGCAACGGCGAGGCCGTGTTCCTCATGCAGCGTTTTTTCGCCGTACCGTTCGGCGTCTTCATCCTCAATGTCGTCGTGAATTAGGGACGCTTTGTGAAAACATTCCACCGCCACAGCAATTTTCTTGAGATCCTCGGGGGCCGGTTTATCTGCATCAGACCGCAGCGCCTGAAACGCCGCCACACTCAGGAACGGCCGCCAGCGTTTGCCCGCCCGCGCGAGCCAATCACGGCCGATCGCTTCCGTGTCACCGTCACCTTCACCCATGATCGCCTCAAGCGAGTCAGGCGCGAACCACGTGTCCACCTCGTCATGCAATGTGGAGAGATCCAGCCGTCGCGTTTTGTCATCGCTGGTGAGGTGAATGTAATCCCAAATCCAATCTTCATCGACGGTCGTATCGATACAGTCATCCTGCAGCAAGGGAATCGCGACGCCCGGCACTGCCGCCGCTTCCATGTAGGGAAAGGCGCGTTCCAAAACTGGGATGCAGGCCACGCCGACAATCGCGTCGATCTTGCCCGTTTGAATGAGGCTCATCACAATCGCGCTACCCTCCGCCACGAGCGCCGCGTAGCCGAGCTTCTCCGCCTCGTACTCGAGATCCTGAATACTGCACAGCCCGCAGCTCTTGCAGAGTAGGCCAAATTCATCAAACGGCGCCGGGCACTTGGCCTCTACGCGCAGGCACTTGGGAACCATCAACAGGCGCCGCTCGAACGGCACGGCCGCCAGCGTCTCGCGCCAGAGTTCGTTATTGATGAGAATGCCGATGTAATCGCGGTAAATCTCCTTGGAGTTCAGTGCCGCCACTAGCTTATCCGCGTGTTGCTTGAGATCCTCCATCGGCACCGGCGGCACGAGCGTTTGCTCGGCGACATAATGGCGCACCTCGCGCAGGATCATCTCCCGCTCCTCGCGAGTCTGTGGAATATTCTCGCGCGGTTGTCGCGGCTTACGCTGCGGAACCACTCGCGGAATCTTTAATGGCGCGCTGGTTGTAGACATATCAATCAAGCCGACCAAGCCGGCAAGAATTGCTTGGCCGGGATTGTGCTGATGTGGCCGAGGTGTGTCGACTTAAATTCAGGCAAATCCCGTGGATTCCCGATGAATGAACGGAATTGAGACGCAGCCGTGTACGCCTGATTCATCGAAAAAATAGAACGGTTCAACGCGAATGAGGCTCTTCAAGCGGATCTCAGGAGCAAGGAGGTCGGACAGCGCTGTTTTTTATCGAGGTTACTTCAGCTTTTTCGGCTGCGCGGCTTGCCATTCTTTTTGGCTGACCTTCTTGACCGTGTGCAAATGGACGAAGGCGCCTTTTTTGTTGCCGACCACGATGTCGAGCGTGCCATCGCCGTTCACATCGCCTGCGGCGACTTGGGTTCCGACGCCGGAATTGTCATCGATCTGATGCGGGATGTACTCGACAGCCTTTCCCTTGCGCGTGAGTTGGAACCAGTACAGCACGGCTGGGGCGTTGGGTTCCTGATCCTTCTTTGGGCCATGCGCCCAGAAGCGCTTGCCAGTGATGATGTCGAGCAAACCATCGCCGTCGATGTCAGCCAGATCAATGGCGTGGAGTTGGCTAAATTTGATGCCGTAAGGGCTTTCCTCGGGCTTGGCGTTGATAATGGTGTTTTGTTTCCACTGGTTGGGAGCGGTCTGTTCAATCCATGCGAGGCCATAGCCGTGGGCGGCGAGGGATGTAATGATGTCCGCATCGCCATCAGCGTCCACGTCATAGGTGTACATTTGAGCGCCACCGGCGCCGAAGGGAGCCGCATGAAATTTCCACGGGGTGGTGCCATCAACGTTCTCGGGCTGCTCCCACCAGCCGGCTGCTTCCAGAATATCCTTACGGCCATCGCCATTTACATCTCCCGCACCATAACCATGTGAGTAGCGGTGCCACTTGCCGGGGGTGCTGATCTTGATGAACTTCCATTCCTTGGTGGGATCGTTCCAATCGGCTTGACCGTAGCCGAGGTGTTTGTCGCGGAAGACGAGGATCTCCGGCTTGCCGTCGTCGTTCATGTCCTCAAGGCGAGGGGATTCGCCATCGCTCACGGGAAAAATATTGTGACCTTTCCAGAGGCCTTTTTTGTTCTTGGGATTCTCGTACCAGGTGGTGTCCTTGCCCGGCCAGCCGAACACGAGTACATCCTTCCACCCGTCGCTGTTGAAGTCATAGGTGTAGGTAAGAAAATTGTTGGAATACCCGTTGCCTCCACTGAGCTCGCCCTTGTAGCCGGCCACTCTGATTTTTTTGCCGTCTTTCAGCATCTCGAAGGTGGTGGAATCATCGTAGATAGTGTGGCGCTTTTTGAAATCTGGCCCCGCGTACCAGTACGGACCCACGACCACATCGCCTTGGCCGTCCTTGTTAAAATCCCCAAAGTGCCCGCCTTCAGACCAGAAATGCGGCGTGAGATGATGCTTGGTCCAAGTGTGGATTTTGTGGTCCACAGCGGTCAAGGAAAGGGTCCACAGTCCGGTGGCCAGCAGGATGTGTTTGAGCATGGGCAGAGTGTGGGTAGCAGAGGCGGTGGGGTCAAGTGGGCAAAAGGCGTGACTCGCAGGCGGCCGGGAGTATTTTAGCGACCACTAACGTCTATTAAGCATGAGAAAAACACTTTTTGCTTCCCTGCTGGCACTGGTGGGTCTGATGCCGGTTCTTCAGGTACAAGCCGGTGGGCTAATCATTTGCCATGATATCCGTATCCTGCCGCAGCCCGTACCGCCGCGCCCGATTCCGCCCCGCCCCCACCCGGTCTTTGCCCCGCTGGAATTGCGCACGCAAAAGGTTGATGTGAAAATTGAGAACCAGGTCGCTCGCACAACCGTGGAACAGGTGTTCTACAATCCCAACCCGCGCCGTCGTGAAGGCACCTTTCTTTTCCCCGTGCCCAAGGGCGCCTCGATCAAGGACTTCCGCATGGACGTGAACGGCAAGCTGACCAAGGCCGAACTCCTGCCGGCCGACAAGGCGCGCAAGATTTACACGGATATCGTACGTAGTATGAAAGACCCCGCGCTGCTCGAGTACGCCGAGCGCGATCTGTTCAAGGTACGCATCTTCCCTTTCGAACCGCACGGCAAGAAAACCATTCGGCTCACCTACAATCAGGTGCTCGAGAATGACTCCGGTCTGGTGGAGTATGCTTTCCCTCTAAACACCGCCAAGTATTCCTCCAAACCGATTGAGGATCTGTCCATCAAGGTGGAGCTCGATTCCAAGGTGCCGGTGAAAGCCATCTACTCGCCCACGCACGATGTGGAGGTGAAGCGCAAGGGCTCCAAGAATGCAGTAATTTCCTTTGACGGCAAAGGCCAGCGGCCCACCACCAACTTCTCGCTCTTTTATTCGCCCAAACAAAAGGACATCAACGTCAACATCATCGCCCATCGAGAAGGCGATGAAGGTTATTTCCTGATGCTTGCCGCGCCGGGCGTGGACGCCGCGGAAGGCAAGCCCACTGAGAAGGACATCGCCTTTGTCATCGACACCTCGGGCTCGATGGCCGGCAACAAACTCGAGCAGGCCAAGAAAGCCTTTCAGTTTTGCGTCGCCAACCTGAACGATGGCGACCGCTTCGAGGTGCTGCGCTTCTCCACCGAGACCGAACCGCTCTTTGGCGGCCTGCAAAAGGTCAGCTCCAAGAACCGCGAACAGGCCGAGGAATTCATCAGCGGACTCAAACCCATCGGCGGCACTGCCATCAATGACGCACTTGCCAACGCCCTCAAGCTACGACCGGCTAAGGGCGATCGGCCGTTCGTGGTAATTTTTCTCACCGACGGCCGACCCACCGTCGGCATCACAGGCGAAGGGCAGATCGTGCAAAATGTCGGCAAAGCCGCCGGCAACACGCGCGTGTTTTGTTTTGGTATCGGTACCGATGTTAACGCCCATTTACTCGACAAGATTACTGAGGAAACCCGCGCCAGCAGCACCTATGTTACACCGCAGGAAGATATTGAGTTAAAGGTCTCCAGTTTCTACACCAAGATCAAGGAGCCCGTGCTCGCTAATCCCAAGCTGGAATTTTCCGACGGCATTCGCGTGACCAAGCTTTATCCCAATCCTTTACCCGATCTCTTTCGCGGCGAGGAGCTCGTGCTTGTGGGTCGGTACAAAGGCAAGGGTGACGGTGACGTGCTGCTCGAAGGCACCTTGGCCGGCAAGAAAACGCAGCTGGAATTTCCGGTCACCTTCCCCGCTCAGGCCGATCACGATTTCATCCCGCGCCTCTGGGCGACACGGCGTGTGGGCTATCTACTCGATGAAATACGTTTACGCGGTGAGAATAAGGAACTCAAAGACGAAGTTACGACCCTCGCCCGCAAATACGGGATCGTCACCCCTTACACCGCGTACCTGATCATCGAGGATGAGCAACGCCGCGACGTGCCCATTGCCCAACGCACCCTGCGGAATTTTGAGGCCGACCGGGAAGTGCTGGAACAAACCCGAAAACAGTTTGAAGCCCTCAAGCTCGATAAAGCCGGTGATCAGGCCATCGGCAGCGCCCGCGCCGCGAAGGCATTAAAGGAAGCGACGAACGCCAAAGCCGCCGCCAACAACAGCAATCGCGAAGCGCAGCAGGCAAACTTTGGCTTTACTAACGGCGCACCGTCGGTGCCCACTGTAAGCGGCAGTGCCGGACAACTCTTCTTTGCGGACACCAAATCCGCCAGCACCCGTGCAGTGTCCCAACCGATGGAATTTGCCGCCGGCAAAAATTTCACGCGGAACGCCCGGTTCTGGGTCGACAGCAATGTCCAGGCCGCCGAGGTCGCCAAGGCCAAGCGCAGCCGCATCGCCTTCAACAGCGACGCCTACTTTAATCTACTCGCTATGGAGCCCAAAGTAGCACAATGGTTGGCTCTAGGCCGGAATGTACAGTTTGTCTTGAACAACACCATATACGAAATATACGAGGAAACCAAAAATGCAGATAACTAGACTAATCCTTACCGCATGCCTATTGGGATTTTGCTTCAACCTTCCTGCTCAGGAGGCTGATGAACCAAAACGAGTTTTTAAGGCCCCTAACGGGAAACCGTTCCCAGTACACTGGGGACAACCGCCTCTAAGGCAAACACGGGATTTGCGTGCCCTGCCTGCCGGCTACGGGCGTGGTAGTGGAACATTGGCTCGCTGGATCCAGGAGAAGTTGGATAACGACGCGAAAAAAGTTGGGGCAAAGCCAATCCCTGCTCCGCCAATCCGGCCACCTGCAGTTTTTGACCCGAACGCCAAGGCGATGGAGCAGGCAAAAGCGGATACGGCTAAGGTGCAGGCTGCAATCAAGCTATGGGAAAGTATCAAAACAAAGTGTCAGGGTAATTATAGTTACAAGGTGAGCTTTTCCAGTTGGGTTGGGTTTGGCCATGAGACAACTATCGTGGTTGAAAACAATAAAGTTACCGAGCGTCACTACCGGTCATTTAATCGGCGTCCCAAACCGGTTGCTCCCGGTGCAGGAGCTATTCCTCCACCTGAAGGCGAGCACTACGTGGAAAAAGGGCTTCAGCTCGGCAAAAATAAAAAAGGGGCACCGGTGAAGACATTGGATGAGCTTTACCAAATAGCTCTGGCCACCGCAAAGAAACCGCTAAAGCAATTCGAACGCCGTTTCATTCGTAATGATAAACAGGGCTTATTAGTTTCCTGTTATATCATGGATCGTCGGATTGCTGATGATGCCCCTCGCAATGGCTTGGTTGTTTCGAGCATTACGCTTGCAAAGAATGGCACGGCGAATAAGGAGGCCGTGGGTAAGTTGCGGTCTGCTCGAATTCATGCCCTGAAGACGGAAATCACCCGTTTGAGAGACTTTGCTCGGCGGGCACGGTTTACCCCCGAAGGTCTTGCTAAGCATAATGCAAAGGTAGCTGAGTTGGAGAAGGAACTCACCAATTTACAGGCTGGGGTAAGTGATTCAAAAAACAAAAAGGTGTATCGGGCACCCAACGGCAAACCGTTTCCTGCACACTGGGGTGCTCCACCTTTGCGGCAGACTAGGGATTTGAAACCGTTTCCTGGTGGGTATGGTCGCGGAAGCGGTACTTTGGCCCGTTGGATTCAGGAAAACCTTGATAAAGATGCTGCCAAGGGAGGCAATAAGCCGACCTCAAAAATATATAAAGCGCCTAATGGTAAGCCTTTTCCAGCTCGTTGGGGGGCGCCGCCTCGTTTGCAAACTTCTGACTTCGGGCCTTTACCCGGCGGTTATGGAATGGGGAGTAGCACGATATCCGGCTGGATTCGGATGAACATGGAAAAGGACAACAAAGCGGGCGCGAAGCCCGCACCCGGTCATCAGGCAGGAACCCCTTCGCTTGAAGAATGGGTGAAGGGCGGCAAGAAAATTCCGGCAGGCCGAGTTTTTATAGGTGGCTCACCTTGGTTTAATGAAAGCACGGGAAAGCGTCGCTCAGATGAAGAAGTTTACAAGATGCTCTACGGTCGAGGAGGTAAACCTAATAGACCAATGCCCATTAAGCCAGGAGGGCGTAAACCGTTCCCTGCTCACTGGGGGGCACCACCTCGCATTCAAACCAAAGACCTGCGACCTTTGCCTGGTGGCTATGGGATGGGCAGCAGCACGCTATCCGGCTGGATTCGGATGAACATGGAAAAGGACGCTAAGAAAAAGCGTCCGAAACCGAGCAAGGGCTTTGATGCCCGCCATCCTGCGGGGAGCTTCGTGCCTGGGCGCTTGTTGGTAGGCATGGAAAAGGGTCATACTCAAGATCAGTGCCAAAAAGTACTCGCCGGGGCTATCCCCGGCCTCAAGGTGACCAAGGGAATGTTTAATAACACGATTCTAGTGATTTCTTTACCAAATACGATCAATGAGGAACAGGCCATTGCTGCCCTGAAAAAGGTGCAGGGCGTTAAATACTCTGAGCTTGATGGGGTTGTTTCAATCCAAAGTGGAACGAAGCCAAGGGTCGGAGTCGGTCCCGGAATCCAAATTCAACCGCGCATTCAGCGCTAGGTTAAGGTCAGGAAGATTGACTATCCAAAGCGGCTTTGGCCTTGGCTTTGGCCACTTCCGCTTTTTTGGCAATCTCGTCGGCACTAGGGAGGCTTTGCAAGACCTCGAGAGGGATATCGATATCCGCCTCTGCAGCAAGTTTGGTTAGGCATTTGGTGCGCTCACCGAGCGCTTTATCTGAGCTACGCTCTTTAGAGAATCGACTGCGTGAGCGCTGGCTGCGGTCGCGCAGCATCTGGTACACATCCCCACCGAGCAGTGCAGAGATATCAATCTTCATCTTCTCGCGATTCAGTTCGCCATCGCTCACCACATCGCCGTTGATCGGGCCGCTTTTGTATTTGGGAAACATGATCGCCGCTTCGGGGCATACGCGGCTGCAAGCGGGGCAATTGGTTTTGCAGTTGTCGTTGTTCTGGACCTGAATCTGCTGATCGTCATCCGTGCCATACACATCGAACAAACAAAACGACAGGCATTGCATGCAGTTGGTGCAGCGATCGAAATCAATGACCGGAAACCACGGCTTCCATTCGCCGTGCTTGGCCGATTGCGTGGACGCACGCTCAGTCTCGACCAGAGCCGTGATGCTCTCGGCATCGAGTCCGGTGATATCGCGAAACGCAACCTTCACTGCGCCATTCGCATCCTCTGCCTCGGGTGCCTGACCGTTTTCAAACCGGCCTAGAACGAGCAGGGCGCTGTCATCCGCCGGTGCCACTGCGCCCGCGCCGGCGCAGGTGACTGCATAGCCTTGCTCCAAGAGCGCGGTGACCGTGGCACCGCGATCGGCGCCATCCAGCGAGGCGGCGCCTTCGCCCTCATAGAGGACAATGCGCAAAGTGGTTTCGTCTGCGATTGCCATCGCTTAAATTTTCTTTTCTCCTTCATTTGCCGCTACCGAGCCATCGGCGGGTAGATTCGGATCCACCGTATCGTTCAATACCGCGGCGGTGGCGTCGTCTGCCGAAAGCTCGCGCATGTTGACCACTTCAGTGCGGTCCGTGGGCAGGCCGGCCTGGCAACTGCCGAAAAGCCATTTCACCGCGCGCGGATAACAGGCGGCAATCTTCACCGGCTCCTCACCGGCGGCCAATCGCTTCAGTGCTGGATCGCGGCGCGCGGACATTTCACACAAATCCGCCACTGCCTCAAAAGCCCGGCCGGACTGGCACAGGCCATCCAGCACACCCTGCTTCACCTCATCGGGCACCACGCGTGCGTAGTTGCAATGACAAAACAAAATGCGGGGCTGATCGGCCATGGACGGGAAAGATTACGGGTGCCGGCGGGTTTTGCCAATCGCGGAAGTCAGGCAAGATCCGTGACTCGATGAGTGGGCTCGGGTTTGCCAGGGCGGAAGTGTTCGAGGTGATCGAGGGTGGCGGTCAGTTGAGCGGGTGTAGCGGCAAGGGCGGTTTCTACGGCGGCGCGGAGGATTTCGGGATCGCCTTCGGCGCGGAGGTTGATAATGAGCTGGCCGTTTTCAACGGGGGCATCTAGGTCGGCGGAGAGTTCCGGCACAAAATCGTTGCGCACCAGATTAATGATGGCGACGTTTCCGCCAAGCCCGACATCAGGGCTGAGCGTCATCTTGAGGTGGGCGATCTCAGCGCCCTGTTCGTTGAGGTACGCCTGAATGGCGGCGGTGAATTGCTGCAGCACGGCCCGCGCTTCGAAGCCTTCGGGGGCAGATAACTGGACGGTGGCATTGAGCCAGCCGAGCAGCGCTTCGCCTTCGGCGTATACTTCATAATCCACCTCCATGACGTTGCGCGCGATTTGTTCGGCGTCCGTGATGCGCGCAAACCACGCCTCCAATCCATCGCCGGTGCGCGCGGAGATTTGCAGCACCTCTGCGTTGGGAAATTCCTCGGTGAGCTTGGCCTGCAGGTCGGCAAGGTTGTCGGGCTCGAGGAGATCGGTTTTATTGATTACGATCAGGTCGGCTTCCTCAAGTTGTTTGCGGTAGATATAAATGACCTTCTCAGAAAACTGCCCGCCCTCGCTCAAGCCAAACACACGCGCAGCGCGCACAGGATCGACCAACACACTCAGCGGCGCGATGCTGAAGTCGTCGCCGTACATGCGCCGGAGCGGATAGGTGACTGTGGCCACGAGATCGGTGCAGCTGCCCACCGGTTCGGCGATGAACACATCCGGCCGTGTACTCTCGGTAAGCTTACCGGCGGCATCGACCAGTGAATTGAACCGGCAACAAAAACAGCCGCCGGGGATTTCTTCCGTGGCAAAGCCTTTGGAGCGCAGCATCGCGGTGTCCACCAGCTCGCGGCCTTGATCGTTGGTGATCAGCCCCACCATGCGGCCGGCCGAGCTCAGGTGCTCGGCCAGTGCGGCGACGCAGGTGGTTTTACCGGCGCCTAGAAATCCGCCGATCATGATGTAGCGCGCTTTACTCAATGTCTGTGCCTTTCTCCGATTGTTGTTGCTCGAGCATCTTGTCGATGGTGCCATTCAAGATAGCGGCATAGCCCTCGGCGTCGACGCATTTGTTATCGAGCGTGCCGGCCACCTCATAGAGCCAGCCGTCCTCGTATGGTTTGCGATTAATCAGCGCAATGTCCTTTTGCAGAGCGGGGTTGGTGCCGCGAAATTCACCTTCGGTAAAGGCGTACACATCGCTGATCGCCTTGAAGCCCTCCACCCAGCCTAGAATCTGTCCGGGTGCCACGGGGCTGTTTGACTTCACCTCAAAGCCATGATCCACCATATCGCCCAGCATGCGAGTGGCAAATTTTGTGAAGCCAATCCGCAACACCCCCTCCACCTCACGCGCCCAGAAATGCGAGGGGCTGTACTGGCAATCCAGTGGCAGCCGCGTTGCAAAATGGGTGCGTTTAAACAAAAGCGTGTTGCTGGAGCCGGCCATCGGCCGTGAAGGTTTCGGATTCATCGCTCAGAGGCAAGTCACAAAAGGCTCGAATGCCGCCCGTCGCCGCGTATCCTGTCGTGCCCATGCTGTACTTCGACCACAACGCCACCACGCCGCTTTGCACTGCTGCGCGGGAGGCGTGGCTGGAGGCGAGCGAGCAGTTTGTGGGCAACCCCTCCAGCCCGCACCGGCTTGGGGCCCGGGCAGACCGCGCCCTGGCCGACGCACGCGAGCAATTGGCGGCGTACCTGGGCTGCGGCCCGTTGGACATTGTGTGGACCTCCGGCGCCACCGAATCTAACAACCTCGTCATGCATCATTACGCGCAGGCGTTGGATCCGTTGAAGGAAGTGTGGCTCTCGGCCATCGAACATCCTTGCGTGATAGAGTCGGCGCAACGCCATTTCGGCGACCGCGTGCGTACCCTGCCCGTGACTGCCGGTGGGGGGCTAGATGTGGACGCCCTGAGAGAGTGGTTGTCCGAGAAACGCCCTGGCCTCATCGCCGTGATGGCTGCCAATAACGAGACCGGCGTCCTGCAGCCATGGACCGAGGTTCATGATCTGTGTCTTTCCCATAAAGTGCCCTTCTTCTGCGATGCCGCGCAATGGATTGGAAAACTACCGGCGAAAGGGTTGGGCGAATGCGATTTTGTCAGCGGCTGCGCCCACAAATTTGGTGGCCCCAAAGGAGTCGGTTTTCTGAAATGCCCAAGCAATGGGCCTGTTCGCTCCCAACTCGTTGGCGGGCCACAGGAAGAAGGTCGCCGTGCCGGCACGGAGAATGTCGCCAGCGTCCTTTCCATGATGGCCGCCCTGAAGGAACGTGAAACGCTTCTGATCGAGTCAGATACACAAGAGAAGAAAGCCTGGCGCAATGCCTTCGTGATGAGCCTTGCCGGCGCGAAAATTCTAGGTCAAGGCGAAGGCCGTTTATGGAACACCGTGACCGCGCTGTTGCCTGGCGATTGCCGCGCGCGCTGGGTGGTGAAGCTGGACAAGGCCGGATTTGCCGTCTCCACCGGCAGCGCCTGCGCCAGTGGCAAGGAAGCCCCGAGTCACGTCCTCACCGCCATGGGCATAGATGCCGACGAAACTGACCGCGTCGTCCGCTTTAGCAGTGGTTGGGAAACCACCGCAGAAGACTGGCAAGCCCTCGCCAAGGGCGTGCACACGGTGGGGCAGGAATTGACTGATTGAGCCGGGTTAATTTTCCGGATTGCCCGGCGGCAGGAGTGAAGGGGTATCGTCGGTGCCGGGAAGCAGCGGCGAAAGCCCCGGACCGCCAGGGCCAATGTCACTTCCGGGAGGTGGTAGCCCCGGTCCGGGGCCAAGATCGACATTACCCGGATGAAATGGATTCGGGACCTGCACTTGTTTCTGGCCAGTTATCAAAAACAAAAAGGGGATGAGAATGCCCGCGAGGACAACACCTATGGCTGGCTTTTTATCTTTAGTCGAACGGAAAGCTAGGATCAGCCCGATAACTATGGAGATAACCGCGACAATGACCATCATGTAAACCAAGCCTTTGAAGAGCTTGGTATCAGCTTCCCAAGTGGTGATTGTTTTGGGTTGGTCTTCGGCAAGCGGATCGATTTCCTCACTCACGCCCCGAGGCCATTGCTGGTCGGTGTGCATCCACCAGAGTTTTTGAAACAACGATTGAGCTTCGCCTTCATCCTTTTGGCGTTCGGGATTCAGGATGAAATAAAAACCCGAAACCAAATACACCGCCAATAGCGGCGTAATAAAACAGCCAAGGTATAGGTGAATGCGGCGCAGATATTTCATTTATTTGATCTCGCCGGGCAACGGGATGAGCAGCTTTTGGCCGACAAGCAGGCGGTTGGCGTTCAGTCCAGGGTTGGCCCTGAGGACCTGCGATTGGGTGACCCGGCCGGGAAAACCCTCGGTCTTGAAGGCGGCGTTGTAGGCGGCGAGGATGGTGCCGAGAAATTCGCCGGATTGCACGGTGTGCTCTCTCGCCTTGAAGTTGGCCGGCGCCGGATTGGTGCCGCCGTGGCGCGGAGGGGTGACAGGGGGCGTTTCGGCGAGTTTCTTGACGGTCTTCAGGATGGCGTCGATTTGTTTGTTGGTGACATCTAGGTCGTTCAGCCGGTTTTTATCCAGCTCCATAATCTTGGCAGCTAATTCATCGATGGATTTATTGCTGGCAAACCTCAAGGCATTCTCGCGCTTTAATGTTTCATTGGCTGTCCGCAGGGTGCGTACCTCGGTTTCCAACGCCATCACTTTACGGATCTGCAAATTGTACGCGCCCTTCAGTTCCTCCATTTCGCCGCGTAATTGGCGAATTTGTTCGAGGAAATATCGGTCCGATCCCGTGGTGCCAGCCTTGGTGGGCGGGGCCTTTTTGGTCTTGGGAGTCTTACCGGGTTTCGATGCGTTCTTCGGTTTGGATTTCGCTGGAGCCGATGGCTCGGGGGTGGGTGTCGCTTCCTGAGCGGCAATGAGGAAAGCACCCAAGCCGATGGCAGTTATCCAAGTGGTTATTTTTAACTGACTCCTCATGGGGCAAGCGTAGGTTCGTAGTTCAGGTTTTTCAAGAATCAACGCAGTCTTTGGACGCTTTTCCCTTCCCGAATCTCCCCGCAATTTGCAATCTGCGCCTGTGACGATCCGCACGGCCCTTCAGGAAGCGACGACCGCCTTGCAACAGGCCGGGGTGGAAAACGCCACGGCCAACGCCGAATGGATGATGGCGGATGTGATTGGGTGCACCCGGCCCGCGCTGCCGTTGCATTGGGCGGAAACGCTGAGGTCGTCTCAAATTCAGCGATGGCAATCCCTGTTGGCGGGCCGTGCCAACCGCATTCCGTTGCAACATTTGCTGGGCACCGCGCAGTTTTGCGGACTGGAATTTAGAGTGAATCGCTCGGTATTGGTGCCACGCCCGGAGACCGAGCTGCTTGCGGAAGCCGCTTGGGCAGTGGCCGCAGTCAAGGAGTCAGCGGTGGTATTGGATATCGGAACAGGGAGCGGTTGCCTAGCGGTTGCTGTGGCGGTGCATGCCGAGGAAACAACCGTGCATGCACTGGATGTTTCCGCGGCCGCCCTGAACATGGCCCGCGCCAATGCCGAACGGCATGGAGTGGCCGATCGAATTACTTTTCACGAAGGCGATGCCCTCGTGGGGTTGCCGAGTGCAGGCTTATTTGATGTCATCGTTTCCAATCCGCCTTACATTCCTTCTTCGGAAATTGAGTCCTTACAGGTCGAAGTACGGGATCATGATCCGCGTCTCGCGCTGGATGGCGGCGCCGATGGGCTGGAGTTTTACCGGAGCCTGGCAAAGCATTGCCTGCCACGGTTGCGTCCGGATGGGAGACTGCTGTTGGAGGTGGGGGATGGTCAGGCGCAGGCGGTGGCGGAGTTGGTCCTCGCCAATGGTGGCCGCGTGTTGGAAATCCTGCCTGATCTGAATAACATCGAACGGATCGTGGTTGCCTCGGCTGACAATTCATGAACAGTTCTCTCTCAGGAGTTTTCCCCCATGGATAGTTTGGAAATCAAAGGTGGCGTGCCCTTGCACGGCGAAGTGCAAATCAGTGGCGCAAAGAATGCCGTGCTGCCCATTCTGGCGGCCACGCTGTTGACCCGTGAACCTTGCGTTATTCATAATGCTCCTAATCTGGCTGACGTGAAGACCATGTGTCGGATCCTCGAAAGCCTCGGAGCCACCACAAGTATTGATGGCGGCACCGTCACCGTGCAGGCCGCCAAAGTACGCGATTTTGCGGATTATGAGTTGGTGCGTAAAATGCGCGGGTCCCTCTGCGTGTTGGGCCCCTTGTTGGCGCGGTTGAAAAAGGCGACCGTATCCATGCCTGGCGGTTGCGTGATCGGAACGCGCCCGGTTGATTTACACCGCAAAGCGATGGAAGCACTGGGCGCCAAGGTGGAGATTGATAAGGGCTATATCGTTGCCAAAACCCGCAAGTTGGTCGGCGGCGAAATGTTCCTCGGAGGCCGCGCCGGCCCCACCGTCTTGGGGACGGCCAACGCCATGATGGCTGCCACTTTGGCCGAAGGCATCACCGTCATCGAGCAGGCGGCCTGCGAACCTGAAGTCGTGGACCTCGCCAATTTCCTCAGCAGCATGGGTGCGCAGATTCACGGTATCGGATCGCCAACCTTGACCATTACCGGCGTGAAGGAACTGGGTGGGGCAGAACATGAGGTGATTCCTGATCGCATTGAAGCGGCCACATACGCGATTGCCGGCGTGGCGACCAAGGGTGAGGTAACCCTGAAAGGCGCGCGGCCTGATCACATGAAGGCCGTACTCGAGAAGCTTCGCGAAAGCGGCGTGAAGGTGGAGCAATCTAAGGGCAACCTGACCTTCAAACGCGGTCGCGGTCTGCACAGCGTACATGTGACCACTCTGCCGCACCCTGGGTTTCCCACCGATGTGCAGGCCCAGATGATGGCGTTCATGACGCAAACCCCCGGCATCAGCATCATTACCGAGCGAATTTTTGAAAGCCGCTTCACACACGTGCAGGAAATGGAACGGTTGGGCGCGGAAATCTCCATCGAAGGTCCCAGCGCCATCGTGCATGGGGTACAGAAACTTTCTGGAGCCGAGGTGATGGCCAGCGATTTGCGCGCCAGCGCCGCACTAGTTATTGCAGGCATGGTGGCCAAGGGCACCACGCGCGTGAACCGCATTTATCATTTGGATCGCGGTTACGAAAATCTGGATGCCAAGCTCAAGAAACTCGGCGCCAAAATTCGCCGGGTGCCGCAATAGCCGCTTTGAGCTGGCTGAGACCGTATTTCTCGTCTAGATTGTCGGAGGAACCGGGGCCGGCTGTCGCCCCTTTTGTTTGAAGTCATGAAGTATCAGACCGCCAAGTTTGCCGATGGCATGTTCACCATCACCTGCCCGCATTGTTCTAATGAAGTGGCGGTGGACGAAACGCAGCTCGGGCAGATCAACACCCAACTAGGGGGCCGCTACCCTTGCCCCCTCGGCAATTGTGGGCAGGAAATTCAATTTCCCACTGCAGATGAAGCCGAGGCCTTGAAAGTCGTTGGAGCGGCTCCGGCAACCGAGGAAGCTCCTCAACCGGCCCCGGCAGCTGCCCCAGTGCCGCCACCCCAATCCAATCCCGCTGCCAAACCCACCCAGCCGCCGACTGAACCTCCGCAAGCGCCACCACCTGCCGCCACGCCGTCCAGTGAGAATAAACCGGCTCCAGCCGATGAAATCGTCATTGGTTTTGGCGGTGGCACAACAGCCACTTTGGAGCGCGAGGCTGCCTCGTTCCATAAACTTTCAGTAAAGACGATCCTGCGCTCGGAATGTGCCAAAGCGAAAAAGAATTTTGATGAAGAGGTATCCAAATTCCTCAGTAGCATCGATGAGGAAAACCTCGTGGAAGTGCACCCAGTGCAGTACAGCGAAGATGACAAAAAGGGCAATGACTTCGGCTTGATGATTCTCTACAAGATCGTGCCCGAAGAGGATTAGCCAAACAAATCCAGCTGCGGCGATGGGGTCAGGTCGCGCAGTTTCTTGCGTTCCGCTTTCGGATTGATATTACCTTGTCGACCGCCGGCGGCGGTGAGGTCGGTTTCCTCAAGGTTGGCCAGAATCTCCTTAGCGCGATCGAGTACCGGTTGCGGCACACCGGCCAGACGCGCGACTTGAATGCCGTAGCTTTGGTCCGCAGCGCCTTCCACAATTTGGCGGAGAAACACGACGGCATCGTTGTACTCGCGCACGGCCACATTCAGGTTGAACACGCGCGGCAGACGGTTGGCGAGTTCGGTGAGTTCGTGGTAGTGTGTGGCAAACAGGGTCTTGGCCCCGAGTTGTTGATGCAGGTGTTCCACGATTGACCACGCAAGGCTGAGGCCATCAAAGGTGCTCGTGCCACGGCCGATTTCGTCGAGGATCACCAGGCTGTCGCCGGAGGCGTGATGGAGGATGTTCGCCGTTTCGCTCATCTCAACCATGAAGGTGGATTGCCCGCGCGAGAGATTATCGCTGGCGCCGATGCGCGTGAAGATGCGGTCGAGCAAATCCACACGCGCCTCGGTGGCTGGCACAAAGCTGCCGGTGTGGGCGAGCAGTGCGATCAGAGCCACCTGCCGGATGTAGGTACTTTTACCGGCCATATTCGGGCCGGTGATAAGGGCGATTTGGTGTTCCCCATCGAGCCCAGTTTGGTTGGGTACAAACCGTTCATCGACCAGCGCTTGTTCCAGTACAGGATGCCGGCCTTCACGGATGTCCAGCACCCCTTCGCTGCCGACCATCGGCCGGCAATAGTCGTGTAAGCGGGCTATTTCGGCAAAACCAGCCAGCACATCCAGCTGTGCGAGCGCATCGGCGGCTTGCTGAATGGCGCGCAAATGCTGGAGCACGGCCTCGCGCACCTGCAGGT
>Ga0315320_10001886_pt1 | contig 17410 bp, 15 predicted proteins | sample M140m21515metaG_FD_203458 | JGI IMG/M metagenome (GOLD analysis project Ga0315320, IMG submission 203458) | Ammonia-oxidizing marine archaeal communities from Monterey Bay, California, United States - M1 40m 21515 | ecosystem: Environmental > Aquatic > Marine > Coastal | place: USA: California... | reverse complement strand
AACGGTCAGTACAATAACGTAGACGCTGCTCCTGCAGAAGATGCGGTTGTAACGATCCTTGGTGCTGCTTCAACTCTGTACCAGCCTAACCTCTTCTACACGAAGCAAGCGTTCGGTATGGGTACTGTTAAGCTGCCTAAGCTCTACTCAACTGACACTATCGCTACTACTAGCGACGGTATGTCAATCCGAGTATCTAAGTACGCAGACGGTGACGCTAACACGCAAAAGATTCGTTTCGATCTCTTGCCGGCGTACGCCACATTTAACCCCCTGTTTGCCGGAAAAGGCTTTGGGGTCTAGCGACTGACTGAGGATGGGGGCTTCGGCCCCCTGATTCTTTATGGCAAAACCAAGCAAAGGCAAGGCAAAAGTAAAGGTCACCGCATCCGGCAAGAAGGTCTCTTATGGCCAGGCTGGAAAGGCAAAGGGTGGCGGTTCACGAGTTCGCCCTGGTACTAAGAAGGGTGACGCATATTGTGCTCGATCAGCCGGTCAGATGAAAGATCATCCAGAAGCTGCACGGGACCCTAACAGCCCATTACGACTATCCAGAAAGCGCTGGAAGTGTAAGGGCAAGAAGAGTGCTACTTATGAGTGACGGTCTATACGCTAACATCCACAAGAAGCGCAAGCGCATTAAGCGGCAAAAGGCTGAAGGCAGAACCCCTGAGAGAATGCGCAAGCCTGGATCCAAGGGTGCTCCATCGTCTAAATCTTTTAAGCAATCTGCCAAAACAGCAACATTTGAGTGAGGTGACTTATGCCAATGGTTGACGGAAAGAAATATCCCTACACGAAAGAAGGCAAGGCGGCGGCTGACAAGGCTATGAAGAAGAAGAAAAAGGCTAAGGCTAAGGGAGCAACATACGAGTAATGGCTACTGTCGCTCAGGTCGCTAAGGCGGCACTACAACGAATTCTAGTCCAGGCATCTGAGGCCCCATTAGAGGCTGACGAATACCAGGACTTTATATTCGCCATGAACAACTACATGGCACAGCTCGACGCATCTGGAATAAGCCTAGGTTATACCGTCGTCACAGATTTAGGTGACCAGGTAACCATCCCAACTGGTGCGCTTCGAGGGCTAATTGCCAACCTGGCGATTGAGGTCTCACCCGACTACGGTGGTGTAATCTCAGACGGCCTGGTAAGGGCTGCGCGTGATGGATTCCAGACCATGAGGTTATTGGGACAGCGTATAGCGGCAACTAAGAACCCATCTACCCTGCCCGTCGGCTCAGGCAACGAGGACACGGTGTACGGTTACCCAGGACACTTCTACGACGCCTCAGAGGCAGAGATACTTGCCGAGACAACTGGCGCAATTGGTTTGGAGCTAAATACTAATGGTGGATAGAGCGCAGGGCAGAAAGAAGAGCGAGTTTGTCCAACAGAGCACGGTCCTGGCTAACAGCTATTTGGACTATGTTGTTAATGGCACGAACTACAAGATTGCCTACAACGACTTTGTAACCGGCCTGGGTGTTACCGGGACTATCGTTCAGGAGGGGGCTGTTACAGGCACGGCTATTCTGGACGTTGATGGCACTATCAATCAGATCCGCAACCTTGAGAACGGACCAGGCATAGTTACCTCTGTATCTGCCGAGAACGGGGCTAAGATTAGCCACAACTTCACGGCTAATGCTGATGGTCTGCCTATCTTATTAAACACAACCGCAGCATCTCCGACGATTGCAAGCATTGTCGCTGGCTCAGGTATTAGCGTCCAAGCGGTAAATAACGGCGGTATAGAAATAACCTCTATTGCCGATCAGATATATTCTCAGGTAACAATGCAGGGTAATTCCACTGCTACGACAATTGGCACGCAAGGCACAGCGGTCAAGGTTGCAGGCACTTGGGTCGTGCAAACTGAATCTAACTTTACAGGCAATACCACCGGGAGATTAACTTACACTGGCTCAACTACTGAGGTGGTGTCTGCAAACGTGTCTATTACGTTTTCTCACGCCGGTAGCGGAACGGACAACCTTGCGGTTTACATTGCCAAGAATGGGTCAGTTTTAACTGCTTCAAAGCTGACAAGAGCGGTTACAGGAAGTGCTATAGGTAATGTTGGGACGTTCTTTAACGTCTCTATGGCTGCCTCAGACTACCTTGAGGTCTTTGTTGCTAATGACTCAGATACAAGCGATATAACTGTAGTGGATTGTTTGTTCGGAGTCTCTTAGATGCCTGTAACTCAGTTACCTATAGCGAATGGTTTCTATGTAAGTGACTCTCTGCCGATCTCAGCGCAGGAGTGCACCAACTGGTATCCAAACATCGCCCAGGGGCAAGCACTAAGCCCTGAGACGCTGTTCGGCACTCCAGGGCTTACGCAACTTGCAACATCTGGAACCCTGGACAACGAGAACCGGGGCGGTCACGAGATGGCCGGCAAGCCCTACTTCGTTAACGGAACCAGGTTATATCGCCTGGACGAAACGGTTACGGATGGTGTTGCGACATACGCCCTCACGTTCATAGGTGATGTAGCAGGCACGGGCAGGTTATCGATGGCAGATAACGGCACCCAGCTAATGATCCTGGCCCCTGGTGGAAACGGGTATATCTATAACCATGTGGCCGATACATTCGCCCAGATAACAGACACGGACTTTACTGCCAATGGAGCTCCTCAATTCGTCGTATTTATTGATGGCTATTTTCTGGTTACCACAGATTCCAAGAAGTTCATTGTTTCCGCAATCAACGACGGGCTCTCTTACAACGCCCTAGACTTTGGCACGGCTGAATCGGACCCGGACGACATTGTTGCCCCGGTGGTCTATAAGAATCAGCTATTCATCTCTGGTGGCGAGACCTTCGAGGCCTTCCAGAATATCGGTGGTGCTGACTTCCCGTTTAGCAGGACAGGACTATTCCTCCAGAAAGGATGCTACTCGCCATTCTCTCTCGTTAACGCCCAGGACACGTTTATGTGGGTTGGCGGCGGGGAGAACGAGGGTCCGGCAATCTGGGCTCTTAACGGTAACAGTACAGTCAAGATATCAACGACTGCGATAGACTCTTTGCTGTCTACACTCACACAGAGCCAGGTGGCAGACATTTACTCATGGGCATACGCAAGCAAGGGAGCATACTTTATAGGCTTCTCACTGCCCTCTACAACGCTTGTATACGATACGACATCTCAGAGGTGGCATGAGAGGAAGTCGCTCTTAGACGGCTCCCTAGGAGCTCTCAGGGTGTCCTCGATCGTTAAGGCTTACAACAAGGTTATCTGCGGTGACGTTATTGACGGCAGGATCGGTGAGCTAAACCCGGACGTGTACACAGAATACGAGAATATAATCATTAGGCGCGTCGCTACACAGCCCTTCCAGAACAATATGCAGTCGGTGTTTTTCCCTACTCTAGAGCTCACGGTTGAATCAGGGGTGGGTAACACTGACGCCCCCGACCCTCAGATTACGTTAGAGAGAAGCAAGGACGGCAAGACCTGGAGCGGACCTATCTCTCGCAGCATAGGCAAGATTGGCGAGTACAGCCGCAGGGCTATATGGCGCAGGAACGGCAGAGCTTCCAGGTTTGAGATATTTAGATTCACTCTAACGGATGCGGTCAAGCCTGTAATAATACAGTTAACCGCTAATATTATTGGTGGTGATAAGTGACCGGTCCTAGACTTAACCAGGCGCAGCCTATCGTCCAGCCTGATGGGACTATGGCTCAACCGTTTAGACAGTTCACCCAGGACGCAAGCCTAAGCATCCCTATAGTGGGAGTGGGCTCACCAGAGGGCGTGGTAGAGGCTAGGCAGTACAGTTTGTACATAAACTCTACCGGGTCCACAGGATCGATAGAGTACAGGAAGATGCAACCAGATATCGGCGGCGATACCTCGCAGGGGTGGGTCGCAGTCTAAGTATGCTAAAATTAACTAAATTTAAGTAGGGCGATAAAATGGATCCGTTAACTATTGCAATGACCGCAGCGAGTCTTGGTGGTTCGATACTGGGCAACAAAGCTCAGAAGGATGCAGCGAAGCAAGCTGAGGCCCAACGCCAGGCTAACATGGGGCTTATTCAGCAGTACGGAAACAGAGCATCAGGAGCTTTGTTGCCTGGCTACCAACAAGCGCAAGACATCCGACAACAGGCTCTTAATCAGAACCTTGGGATGGCTGGATCTACGTTCAGGCCTATGATTGAGCAAATGCAATCAGGGGACCGCATGGCCCAAGAGTCGATTCTTGCTGGGCTGATGGGGCAGCGAAACGCTATTTTGGGAAAGGATATCGACTATAGCGCCCTTCAGCCTCAAAATGTGCCGGTTAATTTTAACGCATTGTCTGGATTGACTTCTCCCCAGGGCCTTCAGTTTCAGCCTATTCAAGCGCCTGACTTTGGTGATACAGCTCAAACTACTTTTACTGCGTTCGATACGCAAGAGTATCTCCGCAAGCGCCCAGACGTTGCGACGGACTACGCTAGACTGAAGGACCAGCTTATCGCCGGCGGTGACCCTCAGTTTAGGACCCTGGAAGGCTATGCTAAGTGGCACTACGATAATTACGGCAAGCAAGAGGCTATGCAGCCGGCACAAACCTCTCAGCTAGTTACGTCTGAGCAAATGAGCAAAATACTTAACTCTGGGCAGGAGCGATAAGAATGGCTGCTATTCAAGAAATTCAAAGCCTCATTAGCCAGGGCCAGCCAATACCTGAAGGCTTGCAAAGAAATGCGTTCAGAGAAGCGGCTGCGACTGGTATGTCTAATGCCGACTTAGCTAATACCTTAGGCGTTCCTGCTAGCATGGTAGATGATGCCGCCGCTACTCTGGCTGCAACGCCAGAAATAGGCGCATTGCCTATTGATCAATTTATGCCACAAATACCAGCGCCAAGCCCCTTAGCTGGCATTGCTGTAGACAATAATTACTCTCAGCAAGAAATAGATCAAGTTAGAGGATTGGTTGATTCTGGAGCGGTTAGTCTTGATCAGGTAGCGAGAAACTTTGGCGTGACTCCTAACTACGCTGCGGCGGGTTTAGGCATGTCTACTGAAGGCATGGCTATTGAAAACATCAATAACCAATCTGCTCAAGAAATAATGAAGTCTATCCCTGCCACGGGTAATTACACTCAAGATCAAGTAGAAACGATTACCGGATTAATGAATGCTGGCAAGCTAAACGTCTCTGATGTTAGCAAGCACTTTAACGTAGACGAAAGTTATACGATGGAAGTGATTAGCGGAGTTCCAAAAGAAACTTACGCAAAAGGTAATTTCACGCCAGAGCAAACTAAAAAGCTAGAGTCTTTAGTAGTCGCTGGTGTTGCTACAGCTCCACAGGTAGCCAAGTATTTTGATGCTCCTGTCACTGATGTTACTGACTACCTAAAGAACAACACTGGTCTGAGCGAAGAGCAGATTGTAGACAGTATTTTAAGTGATGTTGCGGCAGACTCTAGCTACAACATGAGCGATGCTGAGAAAGTTAAGAAGCAGATAGATGATGGAAACATCACCGTAGCTCAAGCAGCTAATCAGTTTAAAGTATCAGAAGATGACATTAACCGTGTCATGGATGAGATGAACGGCACTGGTGGCGTTACTGTAGGCGATACAAGCGGTAATTTTGGCTTTGGCGATGCCTCTATAGATGATACTGGCGGCACTGGTGGTTTAAGCGCTGTAGATCAGATTCTTGTAGATAAATATGGCTACACAGTAAACGATGACGGCACTGTTTCTAGCCCATATTCTTCGACGGTAACATCGGCTAACACTGGCACGAATATGTCTGCTGGCGCTGACCTAACTGGCGGCGTTAGTGATATTACTTACGGTCGTAATGGCGACAATATCCCAACAGGTTTAGCTGGCTCAGAAACAGCCCTAACGGGTAGTGCGGCTGATGCAATAAAACTGCTTGATACTATTAATCAAGCAGGCCGAACCGATCTAACTGGTCAAACTCAAATAGGTCTAAATGACTTGGCTGCTGGTGCGGCAACAGCTAGAGATGATATTACTACAGGTGTTACTTCTGGGTTAGAGGCTCTTAACGCAGGAATCACGACTGCTAGAGGTGACATTTCCTCTTCTGCTACCACTGCTCAAGATTTAATCAATGCAGCAGCAGGCACTGCGCGAGGCGATATTACCACTGGAGCAACAACGGCTAGAGGCGATATTTCTTCTGGCGCAACTCAGGCTCAAGATTTATTAAATCAAGGCATTGCAACTGGGCGAGGCGATTTATCAAGCAGCTTAACCGCAGCTCAAGGTCAGTTATCGCAAGGCATAGGTCAGGCTAGAGGTGATATCTCTACTGGCTCTACAGAGGCATACAATCGCCTACTCACAGGCTTAACACAAGGCAGAGGTGATTTAACTAGTGGCTTTGGCAATGCGGCTGACGCAATTAGGGCAGCACAAGCGCAAGCCACAGGTCAGATACAACAAGGAACGGCTCAGGGGTTAAACGCATTCAATCAAGGGATTGGTCAAGGGCGTCAGGATATTACTGGCTCATTTGGTCGTGCGGAAGGAATGTTTAACCCTTACCAACAAGCTGGCACTAATGCTCTGCAAATGCAGCAAGCCTTATCTGGTGCGTTAGGCCAGGACGCTTTCAACGAAGCCTTTAACAACTCTCCGCAGATGAAGTTCTTGCAAGAGCAAGGGCAAAGATCGGCTATGGCTGGAGCTGCTGCTGGTGGCGGTATTGGGGGTGGAAACGTCCTTAAAGAGCTTACTCGCTTTGGTCAGGGATTGGCTTCTACTGAGCTACAAAATCAAATAGCAAACCTTGCTAACCTCTCAGGTCAAGGCTTAAGCGCCACAGGCAGTGCGGCAAACATAGCCACATCTGGTGGGCAGAATCTAGCCAATCTAGCCCAGCAGCAAGGCGCTACAAACTTACAAGCACTACAGGCACAAGGCCAGAATCTTGCTGGCATTAGCACTGGAGCTGGTCAAAATCTGTCTAATCTTGCACAAAGCCAAGGACAGCAGCTAGCTGGACTATCGCAATTGCAAGGCACTGCGGGTGCTGATATTGCTCAAAACCGTGGTCAAAACCTTGCTCAACTTGCTCAGGCTCTTGGCACTGGCAGTTCAGGCATGACGCAAGCAACAGGCGCTAATCTGTCCAATCTAGCACAACAGCAAGGAACGCTAGGTGCTAACATAGCGCAATCACAAGGTCAGAATCTTGCTAATGTTGCTCAATCTCAAGGCCAGAATCTGTCTAACATTGCTCAGGCTCAAGGCACTCAAGGGGCTAATATTGCCCAAGCAAGTGGTCAAAATCTTGCGAATTTAGCCCAGCAGCAGGGTATGTCAGGTTTAAATACATACATGACCCAAGGGCAAAATTTGGCAAATATAGCCAACACCCTCGGCATCAACCAATTAAATACCAGGACAAATCTGGGAAGCCAGCTTTCCAATTACGGTTTAAGCACCGGTCTTCCCGCTGTAAGCACTGTGTCTAATCTTGGCGTCAATTTAGCCCAGGGTAGGACTAGGGCAGGAGAGCAGCTAGCAAATCAATACGCCCAAGCGGCATCTGCGCTCGGCGGAATTTACTCAGGCCAAGGCCGTGACATCGCATCGATGGCTGACTCTCAGCGTCAAATGCTGATGAACATGGTTCAGAGTGGAGCTCTAACAGAGGCTCAGGCCCAACAGGCTTACTCTACAAACATGGCTAACCTACAATCAGGAATAGGAGGACAGCTAGCAGGTGTGCCTAACGCGCCAATATTCTCTCCTGATTACGGTGCTCAAATAGGACAGGCATTCCAGGCTGGTGGCATAGGCGCATACTTAAGTGGACAGCAGCAAAACACTCCTGCACCTGTATCCACCTCTGTTGGCGTGGTTCCAAATCAGCCTATTGGTTTTCAATCTAGCATCCTAAATTTTTAAGGGTTAAAACATGGCAGACCTATCTACAGCCCTACAGGGCATAGGCGCGGCATTCCAGGGCCAGGCGCCACAGTTCTTACAGCAGCAGCAACAGCGGCAGCAGATGGAACGCGCCCAGATGTTACAGAACGAGGACCTAGCAGAGAAGCGCAGGATGACTCTGTTCAAGGATGCTGCAATGATGAGGGCTAACCCAGAGATGGCCGGCTCAATCCTCCAGGACCGTTTGGCTCAGATCCAGCGATTCAATGATATGGGCGTCCCGGTAGATCCTAAACACACCCAAGAGATGATTCAGCTCTATCAGTCTGGCGACATGAATGCGTTCAGTAGATACCTGGATAACGTAATCAGATCAGGTCAGTCTATAGGTGCGATAGCTCAACCGGCAGCTCCGACAATTGGGAAGTATGGCGATGTCATAATAAATAAAGATGGGACTCAGACTGTTATTGGGATGCAGGAGGGTCAAGAGTTTATAGACCCAGAAACAAAATCAATGATGCTAAGAAAGATTGCCGAGCAAGCCCAGGGGTTAAATAAAGGGATTGACGAGGTTACTACTGCGTTTAATAAGGTGGTAGGACTTGAGAAAGAAATGCGGGCAGGGAACAGAGGTGCGATAAACGCCGGCATCATGAACGTGGCTCGATTAATCTCTCCTGGCGTGGTAACGGATAGGGATGCGGCTCAGCTATCAGGCGCTAACACCTCTATAGGATTGATGTATGAGTTCTTGCAAGGGCAAGGTGTTGATATGGAGGCATTGCTTAAAGTATATGACCCATCAAACCCTGAGACCTTTAATGTTGACGCTCTAATGGCCACAGCAAAGAATGTAACCGCAGCGGCAATTCCGTCTATCATGAGCGGCTACTCTGATTTAGAAAGCACGGCAACAAACTTTCAGGCTCCTAGTGCAATGATGAGATCATTCTTTGACCCTGAATCAAGGAGAATGAAATCTCTTAAAAAGATACAGGATCTTGTTTCTGGTAATCAAGAGCCTTCAACAGCGCCAATGTCACAAGAAGAAATATACGCAAGAGCAGCAGCGGGTACTTTGCCTCCAGGTGATTATTCAATTCCTGATCCAGAGAATCCCGGGCAAATGTTAATCTTAAATTACGCAGGGCAATAGCATGGCTTTACCTCCAGGATTTACGCAAGTAGGGGTTATACCTGTTTCTCCTCAAGGCAGAACCCAGACTATGCCTTCTGGGTTTAGCCAAGTAGGGACTCGCCAGGTAGAGACCCCTCAAGACATAGAAGAACGATCTCGATTAAGCACTTCTAGAAAGGAAGCTTACTTAGAGGCTCCAGAGGGCGCGTTTAGGACTATTTTGACGGACGAAGACCCGGTTAAGGCTGCGGCAATTACTACTCTTGCTCAATTCACTCCCGACCCTTACGAGCTTGGTAATATATTATCTAGGATTGATCCAAACATCGGAATCCAGGTGTCGCGTGACGACTCTGGAAAAGATAAGGTTGTTGCAATAAACAGAGCAACAAACAAAATAATCTCTTTAAATGATCCTGGCCTATCTATGGCAGATGTTGGTCAAATGACCACGGCAATGACAGCGGCGATCCCGGCTGGCAGATTACCCAGCATGGGTGGCCGAGCTCTAGCTGAGGGGTTGATTCAGGGCGGGATAGAGGCGACTCAGTCTGCGTTCGGAGGAGAATTTAACCCAGCAGAGCCTTTGATGGCGGGTGGTTTTTCTGTTGCAGCAGACGCTATTCCTATGGCATATCAAGCGGTAAGAAATAGAAATATTCCCGCAAGAGCTGATGTCCCAGAGGATCAGCAACAGGCCGTAAACCAAGTAGCAGAAATGGTTCGCACATCTGGAAGGGCAACAGAGGCTGCTCCCACCACACAGATGCAACAGGCGTCACAACTAATACAGCCTCAAGAAGAGACCATACAGGCAGCTAGGACGCTTGGCGTTACCGAAGCTGGTAGACCTCTAGAAGAGGTTCTTCCTATGGGTGCTGTTTCTGGAAACCCGCAATATATAAGCCTAGAATCAGCCCTGGCAAACGCGCCAGCAAGCTCCTTGGGGGTTCAGCGACAGCAAGCAATAGAAGATGTTGCGGCTAAGGCAGATGAGTTTATAACCAGGTTTGGTGGAGACATTGATCAGGTAGCAGTAGGCATGGAGATAAAAGACCAGCTTATTGATAATGTTGAAGGGCTCCGCACTCAGGCCAGAGGACTGTACGATGCTATCAGTATAAATGTCCCCAAAGAGACTTTTGTTGATCCATTGCCTTTAATAGACTTTCTTGAGAAGAAAGCCAAAGAGCTGGGTGGGATGTCTAGACTAAGCCCCAATGAGCAGAAGCTATACAAGGCTGCTAAGTCTGAAGATATTCCATTTACTTACGGATATCTTGATCAGCAAAGAAAACTGATAGGCGAGATGCAACGATCACAACCTGGCACTTATCCGGGCGAGAAGAAGTTTGAGCTAGGAGAGCTTGAGCTTGCTTTGCTTGATTCTCAAAGAGCAAGCCTTGCCAGGATAAATCCAGAGGCAGCAAAAGACTTTGATATTGTCAGGCCCTTGGTAGCGCAAAGAAAAGAGCTGGAAAGCATTAATCAAATGTTAATGGGAAAGGATCTTGCCGGCGACATAATGCCAAAGATAACCGGAGCTCTTCCGCAATTATCTAGAGGAAAGATTCAAAAGTTTGTTGAAACAATGGATGCTTTGCCTCCAGAAATGCAAGCCCAAGCAGTGGTTTCTGCAATGAATTCTGCGTTTACATCTGGCGCAAGGAGTCAATCTCAGTTATCGGCCGGTGGTTTTTCTTCGTGGTGGGATAAGTTAAGCAGAAACAAAACAGCAAAGGAAACTCTGTTAAAATATATGCCAGAAGGTGCGGCAGAATATCTTGAGGCGTTAGCTACTGTGTCTAAAGGATTGGATCGCTCATTAAAGGCCGTTCCACCAACGGGAGTCACAAAGGCTCTTGGGATGCTTGATAGTGACCAGGGATTTATTCAGCAAATGCTTCCAATGATACCTATGGTGGGAAGCCCTCTGGCATCAGTTTTAAAATCAGCAGACACCGATACTCTTGGCGCAGCCACAGATCTTATGGTGGACCCTGTATTTAAACGCTTGGTATTTCGTGGGGCCCAGGGGCAAGAAACAACCAGGCTTATGGATCAGCTTGCTACGAAGCCAGTATTTAAACAATGGATGCAAACTCTCCCAGAACAAACATCGGCCAGAATATTATCTGTTGGCCTAGCAAATTACCTATTTGGTGAGGACGGACAATAATGGCTCGATTTGGCGATTTAGACACACAGTACCTGGACGACGCTGGCGACCCATTAGTCAACGGCAAGGTCTACTTCTATGAGAGTGGCACTACTACTCTAAAGACTACCTATTCGGACGTTAACCAGTCGATCCCCAATACTAACCCGGTGATCTTAACTGCGGCCGGCCGACAGCCCAACATCTTCTTCGACGGTGTTGCCAAGGCTATCCTGACGACTAACTCAGACGTACAGATATTAGTCCGGGACCCGGTAGGTGAGACTGCTACCGACTTCGGTGATGAGTGGGTGGCTACTAAGATCTACAGTGCCAATGATGTGGTCCTGGGGTCTGATGGGGTGTTCTATCGATCTTTACAGAACGGCAATCAAAATAACAACCCGGTAACGAGCTCAGGATTCTGGACGCTCCTCTACTCTGTCGAGTGGAACCAGGGCATCACCTACCAAGTAGGCGCAATGGTTACCTATAACGGTGAACAATACCAATCTCTACAAAGTTCTAACCTAAACCAGAACCCTTCTACTCAGACAGCGTACTGGGTATTGCTGAGTTTTGCATGGTTAGCCACGGCGACTTACGCAGAGGATCAGAACGCAGTCGGTACAGACGGTATTCTCTATACTTCTCTCCAGAATGCTAACACTGGCAACGATCCTGCAACCTCACCTACTTACTGGGTGGGTACAAGTGCAGCAGCAGCGGCAAGTGCTACGGCAGCAGCGGCGAGTGCGGCAGCGGCTCTAGTTAGCGAGAATGCAGCGGCTACCTCAGAGACCAATGCAGCAGCGTCTGAAACAGCGGCAGCAGCGTCAGAGACAGCAGCGGCAGCTAGTGAATCAGCAGCGGCTACTAGCGAAACTAATGCGGCTACCTCAGCCTCTAATGCAGCCACAAGCGAGACTAACGCAGCGGCATCTGAGACAGCAGCGGCAAGCAGTGCCAGCGCAGCATCTACCTCTGAAACAAACGCAGCGGCAAGTGCTAGTGCGGCTTCTACAAGCGAAACCAATGCGGCAGCCAGCGAGACGGCGGCAGCGGCCTCAGAAACGGCAGCAGCGGCCTCAGAGAGTGCAGCGGCTGCCAGTGAGACTAATGCGGCTTCTAGCGCGTCAGCGGCCTCTACAAGCGCTTCTAACGCATCTACCAGCGAGACCAATGCAGCGAGCTCAGCTACAGCGGCAGCAAGTTCAGCTACAGATGCAGCCAATTCGGCTACAGCGGCGGCAGGATCAGCCACAGCAGCTAGTGACAAGTATGACGAGTTTGATGCCAGATACTTAGGTGAGAAGGCTTCTGATCCTTCAGTGGACAACCAAGGCGGTGCTTTGGTGGAAGGCGCTTTGTACTTCAACACCACTTCAGACGCGATGAAAGTGTATGACGGCGCAGCTTGGGTGAGTGTCGCACCAGTAGCAACCTCAGTAACAGTTAGTCAAATCTCTGACTACACTGGCACAGCGACTGAGCTAAACTATACAGATGGCGTGACTAGCCCTATACAAACTCAGCTAGACTCCAAGAACGCTTTGCCAATCCTCAAAGGTACAAGCTACACAGCCAACGTAGGCGAGTTCATCGTAGCCAGTGCAGGCGGTATTACAATCACTCTACCTGCTACCCCAAGCGCAGGTGACACGGTAACGATTAAGGACGGCACAGGTGACGCAGCGACTACTACATTCACTGTAGGGCGTAACGGCTCTAACATCGCAGCCTCTGCAACTGATCTGGTCTTTGATAAGAACTACGCAGAAATCACAATGACCTACATTGATGGCACTATTGGTTGGAGCGTATAAATGAGTAACTTGTCGGAATTGCTGCCGACAGGCGGCGGACAGAACGCTGTAGACTTTGTTGCGTCTGGGACTTTGAGTTCTGGGCAGACTGTTGTACTAAAAGCTGATGGGACGGTTGAGGCTGTTGCTGAGACAAGTATTTCAAGAAGTATAGGATCAAGCACTGCGGTTGATTCTGTAAGGTCTTTATATCTTAGCGGAGTATCTATAGGCGATAGTAAAATTGTTATCCAAGCAAAAAACTTAAGCAGCGGCGGATCAATTGTTGTTGTTGGTTCTATTAGTGGAACTTCGATTTCTTTTGGGTCTCAACTAGTTTACAGAAGCGACTCAAGCACTAACAGAATATCCGGTTTAGCTTATGACTCCATTAATAATATTTTAACTTTAGCGCATCCGACAGGTACTAATTTAATAGGTTATTCTTTTTCTATATCAGGCACTACCTTAACAAGTTTGGGTAGCGCAAGTTTAAGAACAGGTTGGTCTTTCCAAACAGATGTAGTAGAAGGTTTTTTTAATCCTCAAACGGGAAGCAGCTATTTTCTTTACAGTGGTAGCAGCGGACTGTATTGGTCGAAAGCCACTTATTCCGGAGGCTCAACTAGTTGGAGTAGTGGTACTTTAAACACAACAAATCCTTGGAAGTTTAGCGGAGGAATTTCTTACGATCCAGTTGTTGAGCAAGTTTTAATTAATTGCAGTCTTTCTTCAAATGATAGTGGTTATGCGCTTATTGGCTACTTTAATAGCAGCGGTTCTTTAATTTATAACTCGGGGTATCAATATAGCTCTGGCGGGCTAAACGCGGGGGGTACCCACGAAACTTCTGCCTGCCATATACCAAACACGAACAGCCATATTTTTACTTGGAGAGGTAGCGCGTCTTTAAGTGATTATGCGTATGCTCAAATTATTGAGTGGGACGGCTCTACGATAGACGTAAGCAACACTAGATACACATTAGCTAGTAGTCAAATAACGCAGTCTTCTATTAGTTGGAACGCGGCCGCAAACAAGGCTTATGCTTTAGTTACTTATAGCAGCGGCTCTAACCACGGAATAGAAATGACTGTTTCCGGCTCTGCAATTACTGTAGACGCTAATGACACTGTTAATTCAGCCACAGCAAATCAATATGGTTTGTTTTCTGTATACGACGACACGGCTAAAGTTAATGTTGTCGGTTATTTAGCTAACAGCTCAAACATATATAGAACGGCCAATGTAATTCGGCTTGCTTATAACGAAACAAACAACACCGACTTTATAGGCATAACAGCCGAAGCAATCTCTGACACAGCCACAGGCGCTGTAAACGTCTACGGTGGGATTAACGAAGCGCAGACAGGTTTGACCATAGGCTCTGATTACTACGTTCAGGATGACGGCTCTATATCCACTACTTCAAGTGCTGTTAAAATAGGCCAAGCAATCTCCGCAACCACGATTAACATGATGGATTTGACATGAGTAATCTGACAGATTTATTACCTGCGGGTGCGGGTGGCAAGCAAGTTAGCTTCGTAGCGTCTGGGACTATTGGCAATGGGGTTACTGTTGCGTTGAAGGCTGATGGGACTGTTACAGCGGTTGCTAGTGTTTCGCAAGCTACTGGAAGCCCTGTAGTTTTTGAAGCTGCCTCCATAGATAATATAGCAACATCTTTTGATTCTAGTAGTAATAAAGTAATTGTAGTATATAGAGATGTCGGCAATTCTAACTACGGCACTGCAATAATAGGCACAGTATCAGGAACAAGTATTAGCTTTGGTTCGGCGGTTGTTTTTAACTCAGGAGCTACTAACGACAACTCAGTAACATTTGATTCTAGCAATAATAAAATAGTTATAGCTTACCGAAACGGCGGCAACGCAAACTACGGAACAGCAATCGTAGGAACAGTAAGTGGAACAAGTATTTCTTTTGGCTCTGAAAGTGTTTTTAATGCAGTTTACTCGGCACACGTTGCAGCTACCTTTGACTTTAATTCAAATAAAGTCGTAATTGTCTATCAAGATTCTGGAAACTCAGATTACGGTACAGCTGTAGTAGGTACTGTTAGCGGGACGAGCATTTCTTTTGGTTCAGAATTTGTTTTTAAAAGTTCAAACTCCAAAGAAATGACCATAGTATTTGATTCAAATTCCAATAAAATAGTAATCTCTTTTAAAGATGACGGAAACTCATCTTACGGTACTTCTGTTGTAGGTACGGTAAGTGGAAATACAATTAGTTTTGGGTCGGCAGTTATTTTTAATTCAGGCGCTACTAATGATATTTCTTCAGCTTTTGATTCTAGCGAAAACAAAATAGTCGTAGCCTATCAAAATGGAAGTAATGCAAACAAAGGCACAGCCATTGTAGGCACAGTAAGCGGCACAAGTATAAGTTTCGGGACGGCAGTTATTTTTGCAGCTATCCGAGCAGACGATACTTCTGTAGTTTTTGATTCAAATGCAAACAAAATAGTAATTGCATACCAAGACGGCGGAAACTCAAAATATGGCACAGTTGCTGTAGGAACGGTCAGTGGCACAAGTGTTTCTTTTGAATCGCCAGTTGTATTTGAAGCAGCAGAATCTGCATTTATTGCGTCCACCTTTGACTCTACTTCAAATAAAGTATTTATAGCCTATAGAGATGTTGGTAATTCTAACTACGGAACATCTATAGTGTTTCAAAACGCATCAGCAAACAATACCTCCTTCATAGGCATATCAGACGCTGCCATCTCGGACACTGCATCTGGCTCGGTGACAATCAAAGGCGGTATCTCTACCAACGTCACAGGACTCACGGCTAACTCTACCTACTACGTCCAAACAGACGGAAGCCTGTCCACCACAGCCTCAGACGTACTAGCAGGCAAAGCCCTGTCCTCCACTAGCATTAACTTGGATTACACAACATGAGCAATTTGAGTGAGTTACTACCTGCCGGAGCAGGAGCAAAGTCAGCATCGTTCGTGGCTAGTGGCACATTGGGTAGTGGAGTTACTGTTGCGCTTAAAAGCGATGGGACTGTTAGTAGTATTAGTGAAACATCACAAAGTAATGGAACTGCTACAGCGTTTGAGACAGATCAAGCATCGTCTTTAACGTCTTGTTACGATACGGCTAATGACAAAGTAATAGTAGCGTACAGAGACGAAGGAAACTCAAGCTATGGAACTGCAAGAGTAGGAACTGTTTCAGGAAGCAGTATATCTTTTGGCACACCTGTTATATTTAATAGTGGCACTACAACTTTTTGCGATAGCGCATACGATGTAAATGCAGGAAAAACTGTAATTGTTTATAGAGATAATTCAAACTCTAGCAGAGGCACAGCCGTAGTTGGAACTGTTTCAGGAACTTCAATTTCTTTTGGCTCAGAGGTAGTTTTTAACTCAGCAACTACTGTTGATCCTGCAATAGTTTATGACTCTAATGCACAAAAAGTTTTGATAGCGTATAGAGATGATGGTGCGGGTAATAACGGAACAGCAATAGTAGGCACTGTTTCAGGGACAAGCATTTCTTATGGGTCTGAATATCAATTTGCTACGGGCTATGATGAAGATATAGCCTGTGTTTATGATCCTGTTGCACAAAAGAGTATAATTTTATGGAGGGACGGAAATACTAATATTGGTTATGCTTTAACCGCTACAATTTCTGGGACTGCAATATCATACGGAGCTGTTGTAACTGTTGAGTCTAGCAATATGGGCGATTTTAATGCCGCAACTTATGATGTACAGGCAGAAAAGACGGTTCTTATATTTAAGGTGGGCAACACTATAGCTGCAAGAACTGCTACAATTTCCGGAACAGATATAACGCTTGGTAGTAAAGCAACAAGCAGTTCAACAGGCGATTACATTAGAGCAGCTTATTCGGTTATATCAAACTCTCATATTATAGCCTTTGACAATACTACTACTGGATCAACATTAACCTTAACTGTGTCTGGAAATGCAATAACATTTGGAGCTGTAAATAATTTTTATGCTTCAGCAGGGACTACCGCTAGTGATGCTACATATGATCCTGATTCAGGAAAAACAATAATTCTATATGCAGAAGGCACTGCCCCATACGCGGGATATGCTTTTGTGTATACAGCTTACTCAACAAACTCAGCCGACTTCATAGGCATAACAGACCAAGCTATAGCCGATACAGCCACAGGCGCAGTGATTGTGCAGGGTGGGGTTAGTGATAAAGTATCTAGCCTTACAACAGGCTCAGACTACTACGTCCAAGATGACGGCACTTTATCAACAACAGTTTCCTCTGTCCCTGCGGGCAGGGCTTTATCATCAACCTCAATCCTATTGGAAGGATAAGAAATGAAAACTATAGTATGCGAAATGAACTGCTCTAAGTACCTCTTTGCAGACG
>Ga0315320_10001884_pt1 | contig 17419 bp, 9 predicted proteins | sample M140m21515metaG_FD_203458 | JGI IMG/M metagenome (GOLD analysis project Ga0315320, IMG submission 203458) | Ammonia-oxidizing marine archaeal communities from Monterey Bay, California, United States - M1 40m 21515 | ecosystem: Environmental > Aquatic > Marine > Coastal | place: USA: California... | reverse complement strand
GGCGCGATCGACGACGTGCCCCACATTCCCGAGCGGTGCTGGTACGCCTCGGGACTGACTCAGATGACCGATGGTGAAGTCTTCTCCATGAATATCGACCAGGACGCATGGACTCCGGGTGCACTGGTCAATCGTGCCACCGGCGCACCCTACCTGACCACCGAGGTCGAGCATCCCATTACGGGACAGATCCAGATCGTCAACATGCCCGTGGGTGACACGGAGATCCGTGTCATCGTCTTCGAGAATGCAAAGAACCCTTCGATCCGAACCGTTGGTGGCTACTTCTTCGTCGCCAACGGACGGCTGACTCCGAGCTCCTTCGGGGTTCGAAATCTCGCCTTCGACTGGACGGAAGAATACGCCTATTACTGCAAGGTGCAGTTCTCCGCGTCCTACCGTGTCGAAGATGGTGGTGATTCCTATCTCACCGAATACAGAAATTCCGTTGAAGAACTCACTCGTGAACTGCTTCCGCAGTTGATGAGGTGTCTTCCCGACTGGTCCGAAATTGAAAACCCTCCGACAGAGAGCATGAACTGATGGCAAGTAAACTCAACAAGAAATTCATCGCAATACTCGGTGGCGCACTTCTGGCGGCATGCATCGGCATCGCTGCGATCGCATTCTTCATTCTGGCAGGGGATGCCGACCGCGCCTACAAGAACGCGATGGAGCAGGAGCAGCAGGGTAATCTCGATGATGCGCTGAGTTACATCGGACGCGCCATCGGCAAGGATCCGAGCAATCAGTCCTACTATGACGACTATGGCCGTATTCTTCTGAAGATTGTGCCCCAGTCCGAAGCTGAGGCGGTCGAGCGATACCAGCGGCAGTACCTCCCGCTCATGGAAAAGCGCACGAACTTCTTCCAGGGAGACTCCGAGGCCTGGACGGAACTGGTCGAGGCTTATCTCGAACGTGCCTACGTCTTTCAGAACACGTCTGCCTGGGAAGCGGTGGTGCGAAGCAGTGGACTCATGATGGAGGAGTTCCCGAAGGGCACGGCATCCAATCTGTACGCTCGCGACATCCGCCTGCTTGCGATGTCGAAGATCTACGACCTGCTCACGTTGAACGAGCAGGATGAATTCGAAGACATTCTCGAAGATGCGATGGCCGCGGAGAACCCTTCAAGCGTCGTCTGGGAGGTTGCATTGAAGCGTCGTCTCGATGAAGCCACTCAATACAAGAACACCAACGACAAGATCAGACTGTCGCAATCGCTCTCCTCGGAAGGAGACGGTTTCGATGCCTTGTTCGAACGGTACTCCGAAGGTGGCGCCAGCTACCTTCCGGGAATCCGGGAGGCTCGCATCAGGCGATTGCTGCTGATGGACACCCCGCCCACCGATGAGATCGAGGCCGAGAAGAAACTGGCTTATGAATATTTCATCGAGCTCACCGACAGAATGATCGAACGTGGTCCCGATGACATGGACCCGGCTGAACTTGAAGAACTCAGATCCATCTACAACTCGGGAATCCTTAATCCCACTCTTGCAAGGACCAGGTCACTCGAGATGATCGAGGCCGGACTTTTGCCTCTGGATCTCCAGTTGATGTACGCCACGACGTACATCACGGAAGATCCGGTCAGTGCCTCCAATGTCTCCGGCGGCATCATCGCCGCGCCTCGTGAATCCGTGGGTTTGATGTCGATTGTTCAACCACTCGCTCGCCGTGATGCTTCGATCGTGCTCTTCGACAGTGCGTTCAACGAGTACACGATGGAACAGGCATCCGGCGAACTTGCGAACGTCACGCTTTCAGACATCGAGGCCAACGCGCAGATCGTCAAGGACCAGTTCTCAGGCGTCTCTGGCAGCGACGACATCGATCTCTACATCGATGGCAGTCTGGCGATCCTCAATGGTGACATGTCGCTTGCCCGCGCCAAGTTGTCGGAACTTCAGGATTCGAATTTCATCAACCGGACCGGAATCATGAACCGATTCCTTCCTCGGTTGATCCTTGCTTACAAGGAGACCGGCGAGCGTGGTGCCGCCACCGAACTTCTTGCGAACTATCTTGGCGAATTATCACCTTCGGATGCACCCATGCTGCGTCTGACCTACGCCGTCGAGCTTCTCAATCAGGGCCGAAAAGCCGAAGGGCTCATCCAGTTGAAAGGCGTTCTCGCCGCGGAGCCGGGGAACGAGGCGGCACAGCAACTGATCGCCAGGGCGAATTCGAACGACGCGGTGCTTGGTTCCCTTGTCAGGAACAATTCGACCGTGGCTGATCGCTCCTACCAGCGAATTCAGAACTCAGTCTCCGAGGGGCGCCTTGATGATGCCCTGAAGATGGCACTGGCTCTTGAAGAGATCTCGGGCGGGGATAACACGAAGAATCTTGTGGCATTGCTCTACTTCAGGCTGAACCGCTTCGAGGAGGCCAGGAGAGCTCTCGACGATATGGTCGATTCGGAAGCGAACGTGGCGGCCAAGCAGCTCAGGCTTCTCATGAGTACCGATGATCCCATCGAAAGACTGCGCATCTCATCGGCCGTGGTTCACGAAGACTCCGCAAGTCAGAATGCGCTGTTCTTTTCGGATCTCGTCCGCTACGCCATGGCGAACGACGTTGTCGAGGGTGATGCACTGATCGCCGAAGCGTTCGGCGAGGCGGTGTCCGAAATTTCCGAAAACAGGGATGTCCGTCGCAATCTCTTTGGAACGACCCTGCTGGCCGAATCCGCTGGTCTTGGAGGCCTGGAGTCCGGTGAAATGACTCAGATGGTCCTCGAAGCGATCCGGGCAGTCGAGAATGACGAGGTGGAACTCACCAATACCGAGGCAGTGTTTGCTTCGCGCAGTGGTGACTACCAGCGAGCCGTCGAACTTCTCAATCCCATGATCGAACGTGGAATCGCCTCGGAGGAGTCCTATCTGCTGCAGGCCATGGCCCTGCAGGAACTCGGGCGGAATCCCGAGGCGATTGAATCGATGCGAATCGCGTTTTCCAAGTCGCCCTCGAACGTCTACATCATCAAGCGTTACGCGGCTCTGCTCAATGAAGCTGGTGAACAGGATCGCGCGCTGGAAGTTCTCAGAAACGCGGTTCTCGCTCCGGTGACCCGAGGTCTTCTTCTCGAACAATGGCTCGCAATCGAAGCGGACATCGGCAGCCCTGATGTCGCGCTCGCCGAACGTCGTGCGATCTATCAGAGCGACATCCGGGACTCCGTCGGCATGGCTGAGCCCATCATCAACATGACGAATGCCATTCAGTACGCCAAGTTGTTGATGTCGGTCAGTCCCAAGCGAATCTACGTTCTCGGAAAGGATCAAAAACCCCGTTTCACGGCGAATGCCTGGGGCGCGCTGAGTACCGTCAAGCGTCGCGAGCTCCTTTCGGATTGTGGTGAGGAGCTGCGTAGAAAGGCGCTGCGTACTCTCGACGATCTCGAGAAGAATGCACGCAACGCCACTGAAGTCCGTGCCATCAGGCTGGCCAGAGCCGAATCATTCAGGATGATCGATGATGAGGAAAGCATGGCTGCTGAAATCGACAGTCTCCTCGAGTGTTGCGATGCCGATCTGCTTCCAACGGAGAGACTTCGTGTTGTCGCCGCAGCCAGTGCCCTCGAAAACAACGAGATCGCCTATGCGCAGCTCGCGAAGATCTTGGAGTCGGGCGACATCTCCACGATGCGCATCGCCACAGAAGCCGGACTGGCCACAGGGTGGAGTGGGGTCAATGAGCTCACTCAGCGAATCTATGAAGGGACAGGCCAGCCTCTCGACAAGGTTGCCGCGCTCAGGTTGAGGCTTCTCGATAGAGACTACGAGTTGATTCGTGGGGAAGTCGAGACTCTTCGCGCCACTTCGGATCTTGCCGAGTCAGTGACTCTTCGAACCGAGGTGCTTCTGCTCGAAGCCGAGATCGAAATGGGCCTGGCTCTGAGTCTCATCACGGAGTACAACGATGTGCTCGAAGCCGTCGGGCTCGCATCGATGAATGGTGATACCGCTCTCCTGGCGTCCAAGAAAGATCAGGAGTCCACCCTACGGGCTCAGATCTTGACCTACTTCAGAAAGGGGATCGCCATCGCGGACGAGGCGATCGGGATCAGGCCCTCGGATCCGAGAGGCTACCTTCGCAAGCACACGATGCTTCAATCCCTGAACGAACTGCAGCATTCCGAATCCGTGCAGGGAGACATGATCGCCAACGCAAAGATCGGCCGTGACATCAACCCGATGAACTGGCCCGCGAATTCGAATCTCGTACGTGCCTACATGATCTCGGGGCAGGGCAAGAACGCGATGCAGGTCGTCGATCAGTACCTCCGTCGTGGTGGGTCGGATCCGCGCGCGCGTGCTGCGATCTCTCAGATCGCACGCAGTGAACGGATTCCCGGTCTGGCCGTGCCGCCCATGAGGATCGCGATGAAGGCGAATCCGATGGACCCCGCCTGGCCGCGTGACATCGCTCTGCTGCTTCTCATGGCGGGTGACACGATGGCTGCCGCTGAAATGTGGTGGAACGTGATCGAACTCGACAAGTCGCCCGAAGCGATCGAAGCGTTCATCGATCTTGAATTCAGACAGGACGAACCGAACACCAGGCGTTTGGACGAACTCTTCAAACTCGCACCCGATGTGATCAACAGCCGACCCGTCCTCCTCGCGGCAAAGGCGCTCGCGCTCTCCATGCAGCCCGGGCAGAGGCGTCGTGCCGACCGGATGATGGGAGATGCCTACGCTCTGGCGAATCAGCGGATCGAAGAGGGTGAATCATCGATCGTTCTGGATCGTATGCTCATCTACTTCTTCATGATGAACGAGGATGCCAGGTCACTCAAGGAACTGGGTGAACGGCTTCAGCTCCTCATCCAGGGTCCGCTTGGTGCGCATGAACTCGCAGGTCTTGCATCCATCGCGTTCGATGGCACCAGACTTGGTGGCTCGGACCTTGAGAGTGGGTCTGACTATCTTCAGCAGGCGATTGATTCCGTCGGCTCGGACCTGGCCTACAAGAAGGCCCTCATGCAGCAGCTTTCCACCGTGCTGTACAGCATTGGTCGGTGCGGTGATGCAATCAAGGTATTGGGCGAGCTTCTGGAGATGGGTGATGAGCAGGCCAGCACGCTCAACAACCTGGCGTACATGATCATCGAATGCGAGAACGACGCGAACAGGGCGCTCCGCTACTCGACTCGAGCCATCAGAAACAATCGCAACATCGCGTCATACCTCGACACCCATGGCTACATACTCTTCAAGATCGGCGATCTCGAAGAGGCTTTCAGAAATCTGAATCGCTCCGTCATTCTTCAGCCTTCCTCCTCCAACCTTCTGAATCTGGCGGAGGTGCTCGAGGCCCAAGGTAAGCCGCAGAGGGCGATGGTCTTCCTCGAACGTCTCAGCAGGGAATTCCCCCAGTTGAGCGAGAGCAAGCAGGCACGGGCGAATGCCCTGATTTCAAGACTCCGATAGGTACTACGCGATTCAATTCGCAGCTTCCCCCCCCACATTCACGGACAGACCCATGACACTACGACCTAAAACCCGGACCGCCTCCACCAACAAGGGACAGAAAAGTTCCCAAGGGCCCGCCGGTGGAACCAAGTCCATTGATCCGATCAAGTTGCTTCGCCAGAACATCTGGCTGCTGTCCGGGACCTTCGTATGCAGCCTCGCCGTCGGTGTGGCCGTCTTCCTGGCGCTCGGGTATCTCATGCCAAGGTATCAAGGCAAGGTCGTCTTCGAGTTGAACTCCGAACTGAGCACGGCTGATGATGTCGTGAGCTCGGATTCCAGAAATGCTGACACCGTGACCCGTCTCGCGAAGACCGAGATGAACCGGATTCTCACTCCCGGAGTCATGACGAGCGCGCTCCAGGATCGTGATCTCAGAGCCACGCAGTGGGCATCCCAGTTCTTCGTTGATGGCGCCTTCAACATGACGGACGCCCTCGTCGCACTCGAAGACACGCTGTCGGTCTCTCATCCCAGAGACACCAACACGTTCCAGGCGGTCTGGTCGGGTCGCAAGAAGTCCGATGTGCCCGTGGTGCTGACCGCCGTGACCGACTCCTACGTGAGCGCGTTGAACACAATCGAAGATGATCGCTTTCAGGGCAACTTGAAGATGTTCTCGAGGGATCGCGACGATCTCGACAATCTGATCTCGAATCTCGAGACCGCTCGCCAGAACTTCGTCCGTGAAAACAACATTACGTCGCTGAATGAAGCGGTGAATGAGCGAAACAAGCGTAGTGAGACGTTGAACAGTGAGATCACCGAAACTCGCACCTCTGCGAAACTCGTCTCGTCCCGCATCTCTCAACTGCAGGCGAAGCTGGCCGGCCAGCTTGATCCCTCCAACGACGAGATCCGTATGGCGGAACAGGAGCCGTCACTCAGAATCCTGAAGCAGGGGATCCAGGACATACGGATTTCGCTCGGGACGCAACGTTCACGTCTTTCCGACGAGCATCCCGCAGTCAGCAGGCTGCAGAGGCGACTTGAATCGGCTGAAGAGGAATACGCCGTATCGCTCAACGAGATCATCCAACGAAATCTCAATGCAGATTACAAGGAAGCGAAGGACCAGCAGTCGAGCATGGAAAACCTCCTGGTCTCCCTGGAAACCGACTACACGGAGGTCACTCAGAGTCTTCGAGATTACGCCTCGGCACTTGCGGAACTCACAACCCTCGAGCGAAGACTCGACCACGCGATGCAGGAACGCGACGACCTCAATCGGACCATCGGCGACCTTAATCAGCTTAGAGTCCGATCAGATGCATCTAAGGTCCGCGTGATGCAGCCTGCGACCCTCCCCAAGGAACGTTCCTTTCCCAAGGTCGAGACCATCATCCCGGCGACTGTCATCGTCATGGTCGGTTTCGTAAGCGGGTTGATCTTCCTCGTAGCCTTCCTGGACAACAGACTTCGATCCCCAAGCGACTTCGCTTCGATCCCCAATGGACGCCTGCTCGGCATCCTCCCGGACGCGCAGGATGATCCGACCGGAATCGAATCGGTCGAAATGGTGGTTCGTAACGAGCCGGACTCCATTCTTTCCGAGACCTGTCGGCAATGTGCATCCCGCATCACCCGCGAGATGGATGCGGGGGGGCACAAGTCCCTGCTGGTCATGAGTGGAATGCCCGAATCCGGGACGACCACCGTGATCGTCAACATCGCAAGCTCGATTCAAGCGACAGGTCGAAGCGTCATTCTGATCGACACGAACTTCAGACGTCCACGACTGGAATCAGCCGCCGGTTCGGAACCCGCCCGACAGGGTCTGGGTGATGTGCTTGCTGGAGAGGCTCCGGTGGAATCCGTCATCGTCGAGAATCCGGACAGTTTCGATCTGATCGGTCCCGGCAGCGAATTAAATCGTGTCTTCGAACGTCTCAACACGCGGAACTTCGACGATATCTTGCGTCGTCTCACCGAACTCTACGACATGGTTGTTCTCGATGGTCCTCCCGGAGTCGTGTCCGGTGATGCGTTGATGCTCGCTTCGAAATGTGATTCGACGATCCTCGTCGTCAGGTCAGGTGCCGAGGAACGTGGTCTGGTCGGACGTCTGATCGGCCAACTTCGTCAGCTCGATGCCGCGTTCATCGGAATCATCTTCAATCGTCCGAGAAACACCGCAGGGGGCTACTTCAAGAAGAACTTCAAGACGATGGCCGGCTACACGGCGAAGGATTGATGGACCCCTCAATGCATTCGAGTGCATCACAACATCTGCTGGTCACCGGTGGTTCGGGATTCATCGGGTCGCACCTCGTGGCTCACCTGCTCGAACTCGGACATCGTGTCGATGTCGTAGACGACCTCTCCACCGGTCGACTCTCCAACATCGAGGGTCTCCTGTCGTCGCATTCGGAACGTCTTCGTTTCATGCATGCCGATCTGGCCGGATGGCTGGTCGGTCCAGGAGCGAATTCACGATACGACGCGATCTACCACCTTGCGGCCGCGGTCGGCGTGAAACTCGTCGTCGATGATCCCATCTCCACCATTGAGACCAACATTGTTCAGACTTCGGCGGTGCTCGAACACGTTCGGGACCATGGAACACCACTCTTCATTGCCTCCACCAGTGAGGTCTACGGCAAGAGTGAAGCGATTCCCTTCCATGAGGAAAGCGACATCACTTTCGGTCCCACCAGTCGTTCGCGATGGTCCTATGCCTGCTCGAAGGCGATCGATGAATATCTTGGCCTCGCACACTCGCAACGCCATGGCACGCCTACCGTGATCGCTCGTTTCTTCAACACGGTCGGCCCCAGGCAGCTCGGCAAATACGGGATGGTTCTTCCATCGTTCGTGAGCGCGGCAGTCGAGGGACGCAGCATCCAGGTCTATGGAGATGGCGAGCAGTCCCGTTGCTTCTGCGACGTCCGAGACATCGTTCCGATTCTTCCCAGGATGCTCGAAAATCAGGAATGTCACGGCCGTGTCTTCAATCTCGGCAATGATCAACCGATCACGATCAACGCTCTCGCGCGATTGGTCTGCGATACGTTGGATTCCGAATCAAAAATCGAGAAGATCCCCTATTCAGAAGCCTATGCACCCGGATTCGAGGATCTGGTCGCACGTGTGCCGGATCTCTCCCGCATTCGAGAGGTGCTTGATTTCAGACCCACCTATCCCCTGACACAGACCATTCTTGATCTCGCGCGGTTAGTGGATCCCGGAACCCAGCCCTCATGAACGACATCGACATCCCAGAAGGCTCCCTTCTGGACAACAATTTTCTCGAGTTCATAAGCGGGTCCACGGATTCCGCCGAGACTCTCTCCGCCAGCACACTTCTGAACGCGTACGTTCCGGTGTTTCTCGTGTCGTTCGTCGTGACGATATTGTTGACACCCCTGATCCGTCAGATCGCCATCAAGTGTGGTGTCATCGATCACCCCGACGGAGACCGCAAGGTTCACAAGTTCCCCATCGCCTATCTCGGCGGCGTCGCGATCCTCGCTGGGCTCTGCAGCGGCTTCCTCTACAGCTACATCTTCATTGCCGATGTTCCAGTGAACTACGAGATGGTCCCCATCGGTGTGCTTCTGGGAATGTTCGCGATCTCCATGACCGGTTTCATGGACGATGTATGGCATTGGGATCCGAGACTCAAGATCGCGGGGCAGCTCGTCGCCGCTGCCGGGCTCACCCTCTGCGGAATCGGAACGAACGTCGCCACCGGCATCATGGTTCCCTTCTTCGGAGTGCCCGAGACCGTTCTGTTCACGGTCGGCGACTTCGCATTCAGATCCTCCGAGATCTATTACTGGTCCGGAACGTTTCTGACGGCCATCTTCGTCATCGGTGGATGCAACGCCACGAATCTGATCGATGGCCTGGATGGGCTGCTCACAGGAACATCGGCGTTCATGGCCATCGGATTTCTCGTGATCTCACTGCTGATCGCGATCGGGATCGCCGATCCAGACGGAGAGCGGCAATTCGACGGTGCGCGGATCGTGCTTTGCTTCTCGCTCCTGGGAGTGTTGCTTGGATTCCTCCCCTACAACTTCAATCCCGCCGTCATCTTTCTCGGTGACTGTGGAAGCCTTCTGATCGGTTACATGTGCGTCGTGATCATCCTCATGCTCGGAGAGATGGGGTACACCCACCTCGTGATCGCGGGACTCTTCGTGTTCTCGCTTCCGATCATGGACACCGTGCTGGCGATCATCCGCCGGAAACTCGCCGGCCTTCCGATGTCAGCGGCTGATTCCGGTCACATTCATCACATGCTGCTGCGTTACTTCGACGGGAACGTTCGAAAGTCCGTACTCACTCTCTACTTCCTGACGTCTCTCTTCGCACTGTTCGGGATCGCGCTTGCGTATCTCTTCATCTACCAGATCATTCAGGGCCGATTCGTCTACGCCGCTTTCCTGGTGGTCTTCAGCTTCATCTGCGTGCTTGCGATCAAGACCGCTCGAAAGAAGCAATGGGAAAGCGCCGAGGCGTCCTGATCGATCGGTCGGTTTCGATGTTACTGGGTACCCGATGCGAGTCGGGATGAGTCGGAGGCCTCTTCCGTCTCGAGGTCCGGTGAGACCCCTTCGTACTCGAGGATTCCGTCGACCAGATCCTTGACCACGGGTCCGGCGACCGTTCCGCCGTAATGCCCGATCGACTTGTCGGGATCGTCTATCACACAGATGACGATGACTCGTGGTTCGTCGTAGGGTGCCGCGGCGATCACGTTCGAGGTGTGTCGATCCTTGAAGTAACCGCCACCGGGCCTGGGCAGATCGGCAGTTCCCGACTTTCCGAACATCGTGTATCGCTCAGATTTTGCATGTCGTCGCAGCGTGCCTTCCGTGACCACCTTGCCGAGAGCTCGCTTGGTGCGATCGGCGATCGCGCCCGGAAGCGCACGTTTCATCAGCAATGGAGCCGAGTCGAGCAGTGGTGTCTCATCCGATTCCAGACTCGGTTTCACGAGACGAAGCTGCGGCATCAGTCCTCGGTTGCAGAATGCGCTGAAGGCTCTGGTCATCTGAAGTGTGGTCACCGACACCTCATGGCCGAAGGAGACGGAGACCGAGGTGTTGGCGAAGGACCAGCGGTCGAGGCTCGTGATCTGTCCCGCATGCTCGGCGGTACCGCCAAGTCCGCAGTTCGTCCGTGTTCCAAATCCGAACCGTACCAGTATGTCGCGGGTTTCATCATCAGAGAGTGGCCTGACCATCTCGACCATGCCCGTGTTCAGACTTCTTACGAGTATCGTCTCTATGTCTTCGAGTGGGCCGTGGTACGGATTGATCCCCGCATCTTTCACGGTGTTGCGCCTCCCCGAAATGGGCACCGGTCCGAGGTTGACCTTGATTCTTCCCCGTGCGTCCGTGGGCACGGGTCGTGTGCTTCCCACTCCCGCCTGGACCGCACCAGACCACACGAAGGGTTTGAACGTCGATCCCGGCTCGAAGGCGTCCACGAGATTCCGATTGCGCCCCAGGCTCGGTTCGATTCGACGCATCGGATCGTCGAGAATCGCTTCCTCCCAGTCGGGACGTCGGCGCAGCAGGTCGACCATGGCAAGGATGTCCCCGTTTCTCGGGTCGATCACGAGACACCTGCCGCCACCCGCATTGAACTCCTCGAGTTGCTTCTCAAGCCGTGCTTCAGCCATCTCCTGAATGTGCAGATCGATGGTCAGTTGAAAGTCTTCACCATGCGTGCCTTCCTCATAGGACCCCTGCGGAACGGAGATCACGGTGCCTCCCGCAGTTCTTCGAGAGAGGAGCATGCCGTCTCTGGCCATCAGATCCCCGTCGAGCAGCTGTTCGATGCCCGAACCGCCACGTCCGTTGTTTCGAACCTTTCCGACGATCATGGCGAGACTGTCCGGACCGTAGTTGACCCGGGTCGTCCGTCTGTCCAGCCTCAGCCCTATGTTGCGACCATCGATCCAGTTCCGAACGCGATCGACTTCCCAGTCCTCGAGCAATTTCTTGAGGACCAGATAGCGCTTCGAGGCCGGGCTTTCGATCAATGCCTTCTCGATGTCGTCGGATTCGATCTCGATCTGATCCGCCAGTCTTCTGCTCAGATGGGCGGCTCGTTCGATCTTGAGGTGCTGTTGCATGAGCGCCATGGGGCCGACCAGGCGACACAGGGTCTCATCGAGCCGAACGATCGGCAGTGCCACGTCCTGATCGTTGATCCTCTCGTGCCCATGTTCGAAGTAGAAGTTCGGATCGACCGCCAGAAGCCAGGCCGGCTTGTCGATGGAAAGGGTTCTTCCCTTTCGATCGTAGACCGTGCCTCTGAACCTCGGTTGAGGTGAGCTTGCACTCCGTGCGCCCTGTGTGCCCGCGAGTTGTGCCGAGGGGGCGATCTTCAGTTGTGCGACCCTGCCGACCACCACGATGAGCACCAGCAGGATCCCGGTGATCGTCAGACGTGACAGCCATTTGATTCTTCGTGCAGCAAGGCATGGATCGGGATCGGGTTTCATCGTCCGATCACATCCTCGTCGGAAGCATCCGCCATCGTGACACGTTCGGGAGTCACTCGGATCGACTTCCAGTCGTCCTTGTTCTTCGAGATCATGGCGTTGATCTCTGCAGGCTCGGTCGCTTCAGCGACTCTGACCTTGAGTTCCTGCATGCGTCTCTTCAGTCTTTCGACTTCTCCATGAAGTCGGATGCGTTCCCCGACCGTCTCGTACATCCTCTGGCGATTGACCAGAAGCAGACCGGCCATCAGGCCCAGTGCAAGCAGCATCGTGAGGAGCTTGGCGAACATACAGCTCGAAACCTTCAGGTGATTGGGAGTTGGAGAACGGTTCCGGGACGCAGGCGATTCGGATTGGGAACGACGTTCTTGTTCGCCTTCCAGAGAGCTCGCCATTTGTTTCCATCACCGAGTTCGCGCTTGGCGATGTCGCTCAGCGTCTCGCCGGCACGGACCTTGACAGTCTGGCGGCTGACCTTTGTCTGCGCCGTCGCGGCTTCACTTCTGGAAGCGTTCGATGAAGCAACCTTCGATCCGAATGATCGCGGCAGGATCAATCTGGTCCCGACCTTGACCTGATTCGGGTTGCCGAGGTTGTTGACTTTCGCGATCTGCTCGACATGATCCGGCGCGCCGTAGTACCTCGTCGAGATGGTGCTGAGGGTCTCTCCGGATTTGACGTAGTAGACATCGACGTCGGCGGTGTTCGCTCTGGTGGTCGGTGCCACGTTTCGGCGAGTGGGGGTTCCCAGCGTGATCTCTCGCAATGGCGCGGGCGTGACATCTCGCGCAGTCTGCGTCTGCTGCGGTGTGTTGTTCAATCGCATTGGCACGGCGGGTTTGAGGATCTCGGAATTCGGAATCTGGCTCGAACTCGCCGCGATCAGCGGATCTTCCAGAACGCGCTTGCCAGCTGAGAGGTAGTCAGAGACCAGGATCCCGGCAAGAAGGAGAAGTCCGAAGCCAAGTACCAATGCGAGCTTGTTTTCACGGGTCATTCGTCTGCTTCCTTGCATACGTGCCCAAACGGGCTTTCAGCTGACCTGTGCGCCCACCGTGGCGCACCTTAATTTTGCCGATCTTGAACGGGCGTTCCGTCCGATTTCGGGATCCTTCGGTCCGATTGGCTTGCGGGTTCTTGTCGCCAGCGAGCCATCTCGGTCCATCTCGACGAATGCTTGCTTGATCATTCTGTCCTCAAGGCTGTGAAAGCCTATCAAGGCCAGACGAGCTCCCGAAGCCAGCCAGCTGTCCTGACCTTCCATCCTGCGTCGGGCTCCATGACTGAGTTCATTGAGCAGCGCCTCAAGCGCTCCCAATTCGTCATTGACCGCAATCCGCAGAGCCTGAAAGGTTCTGGTCGCCGGGTGCATCCGGGAATCCCGCGCCCGTGAGCCGTAGCTCTCACGAATGATGCGAGCAAGATGCGTCGTAGTTCTAATCGGCTCCTTCGTGCGTTCCTCGATAATTTTCCGCGCGATACGTCCTGCAAGTGGGTCTTCACCGTATCGGCGGATGATCTCGGTCAGTTCCTTCTCATCGGACATGGCGACCAGGGCTTCGGCGTCGATCGGTATCGAGGGGTCCAACCTCATGTCCAGTGGCCCCTCTGATCGAAGGGAGAGACCTCGTCCGGGCGTGTCGATCTGATTGCTTGCGAATCCCAGATCGGCCAGCACGCAATTCGCCTCGAGTCCACGCTCCTTCAGTTCCCGACCGACGGCCGCAAAGGATCTGGCGATGCAGATCGGCTCCTGAGAGCTCTGAGAGCGGATTCTGGCGTCCGCGTAGGCCAGATTGTCAGGGTCCAGATCGAAGAGAACCAGCCGTCCCTGCGGGCCGAGTTGTTGAGCCAGTGCGACGGAATGGCCACCTCGTCCCGCAGTGCAATCAACCACGACGTCATCTGATTCCGGAGCCAGTTGCTCCAGAACCTCGTCAACAAGGACCGGGAGATGGCCATGGTCGTCTTCTGTCATGGGCTCAGGCATCGAAGAGCAGGCGTGCGGGATCCTCGATGCAGTCCTTGATGTGCTTCAGGAATGTGACCGCTTCGGTCCCATCGATGATCCTGTGGTCGTAGGAGAAGGCCAGATACATCATCGGCCTGAGGGTGATCTGGCCGGGGTTGTTCGGATCTTCGACGGCTCGTTTCTTGATCGCGTGCATCCCCAGGATGCCCGACTGGGGCGGATTGAGAATCGGCGTCGACATCATCGATCCGTAGACCCCGCCGTTGGAGACCGTGAAGGTGCCGCCGGTCATCTCATCGACTGAAAGTGCGCCTGTCTTGGCTCGTGCCGCGAAATCACCGATCGTGCCTTCGATCTGAGCGAAGTTCATGCCCTCCGCGTTTCGAATCACCGGAACGACGAGCCCTCGATCGGTACCGACCGCGACGGCGATGTCGTTGTAGTCGTGGTATTCGATCTGGTCATCGACGATGTACGCATTCACCTTTGGTTGGGCACGAAGTGCGGAGATCGAGGCTTTCACGAAGAAGCTCATGAATCCGAGGCGGACCCCGAAGCGTTTTTCGAAGTCATCCTTGTACTTCGAGCGCATTTCCATGACCCCGGTCATGTCCGCTTCGTTGAAGGTCGTGAGCATCGCCGCGGTGTGTTGTGCACCCACCAGTCGCTCCGCGATCTTCTTTCGCAATTTGGTCATCTTCTCTCGACGGACCTCGCGCGAGCCGATGGGGGCTGCCACGACCGTCTCTCGTGCCTTTGGTGCGGGTGCTTGTGCGGGCGCCGCCTTGGGTGGGGCAGGGGCCGGCTTGCCGCTTGCGGACATGACATCCGCCTTCATGATTCGTCCGGAGGGTCCGCTTCCCGTGACGCCCTTCAAATCGACTCCACGCTCCTGCGCGATCTTCTTCGCGACCGTGCTTGCCCGTGCCCCTCCGTCATCCGAAGCCACGGCCTCGGATGAGGCAGCCGCCTTCGAAGTCTCTTCGTTCTTCGGGGACGCGGCGCTTGCCGGCTTCTCGCCTTCTTCAACCGTCCCGAGGAGGGCACCGACATCGAGTTCTTCACCTTCCTGCGCGGTGATCTTGAGGATCCCTCCTCCGGGTGCCCCGACTTCAAGCGTGGCCTTGTCCGATTCGATCTCGCAGATCGGTTCGTCCTTGTCGACCCACTCGCCGTCCTGTTTCAACCATGCGCCGACCGTGATTTCGGTCACCGATTCGCCGGGAGAGGGAATGATGATTTCGTGACTCATCGTTGCATCCATTTCACTGAGTTCGTGCGGGTCCGTTCCTCTGCCGGCTCATTCCGGCATCGGGTCAGGACGCGTTTTTCTTGCGACGGGTCTTGGGCGGGTTCTTCCCGCGGATCCTCGAGTCCGAGCGCTGCTCCATCTCGATCTTTTCGGAATCCGCTTCGGTCGTGTTCATCGTTTCGATTTCCTCTGCAGGAGTCTCAAGGGCCTGCTCGTCGGCCGTCGGTGCGAGCGTCTCGGAGGGAACGACCGCTTCGGTCACGTGCTCGTCACCGGGATCGGTGTCCCGGGAGGCATCGTGAGTCGGATCCGTTCCGATCGCCTCGTCGAGAATCGTCTTCTGTTCAAGGTTGCTGATGGTGAGGGAACCGACTGCCGGTGAAGCGCTTTCATTTCTTCCGATGTATCGAAGATCGATTTCGAGATGTTTCTTGAACATGCTCTGCATGAATCGCCATGCGCCGTTGTTCTCGGGTTCCTCCTGGACCCAGTTGATCCTCTTCGCGTCCGGGTAACGCGCGATGACCTCCCTGATCCGTTCGAGATCGATCGGATAGAGCTGTTCCATCCGTATCAGAGCCAGATCCCTGCGACCGATCTCCTCGCGGCGACCATGCAGGTCGTAGTAGATCTTGCCGGTGCAGAAGCTGATTTCCGTGACGGTGTCCGGTTTCGCGCGGTCGTCATCGATGAGTGTCTGGAATTGCCCGTTGGTGATGTCCCCCGCGGTGCAACGTGCCGCAGGCAGACGAAGCATGCTCTTCGGTGTCATCACGACCAGAGGTTTTCTGAACGATTGCTTCATCTGCCGGCGGAGCATGTGGAACACCTGGCATGCCGACGAGGGGTAGCACACCTGGATGTTCTGATCCGCGCAGAGTGTGAGGAAACGCTCGAGCCGTGCGCTCGAGTGCTCGGGTCCCTGCCCTTCATACCCGTGAGGAAGGAAGAGCGTCAGCCCTGAAGCTCGCTGCCATTTCAATTCGGCGCTGGCCAGGAACTGATCGAAGATGACCTGTGCACCATTGGCAAAATCACCGAACTGAGCCTCCCAGATGATCAGCATCTTCGGGTCCGCGAGGGAGTATCCGTATTCGAAGCCCACGACGGCGCACTCTGTCAGTGGTGTGTTGTGGATGCAGATGTGTGCCTGGTCCTCGTTCATCTCGTTCAGGCTCGTCCAGCTTTCGCCGGTGATCTGGTCGTAGAGGACGGAGTGGCGGTGGCTGAACGTGCCGCGTTCGACATCCTGCCCAGTCAGACGCACGGCGTTGCCTTCCAGAAGCAGCGAACCGTAGGCAAGCAACTCGGCGGTGCCCCAGTCGACCTCCGCCTGCTCATCCTCGAATGGAACGTTCCGGTTCTTGAGACCGCGAGCCACCGTCTTGTGGGGCTTGAAGTCGTCGGGTGTGGCTGCGATCGTGCTGCCGATGAAGTTCAGGGTCTCTTCATCGATGCTCGTGTCCACGGCGTCGAAGGTGTATTCGGTCTGGAGTCCGGACCAGATGCTCTTGAACGGATCGACCAACGGATCGACCGGATTCTCCTTGGAAGCGGCCTGAGCCTTCTCAAGTCTGTCGTTGAGCAGTTGCAGTCGTTCATCGAACGCGGTTTCAGAGACTTCCCTGCGAGCCAGCAGTTCATTCTGGTAGAGCCTGGCGACCGGTTTCTTCGCTTTGATCTTCTGGTACATCAGCGGCTGAGTGAACGACGGTTCATCCGTCTCGTTGTGCCCGTTCTTCCGGTAGCACCACATGTCGATGACGACGTCGTTCTTGAATGCCTGCCTGTATTCGAGGGCGAGCTGGGCCACCCATGCGCACGCCTCGGGGTCGTCGCCGTTGACGTGGAAGATCGGCGCATCCACCATCTTCGCGACGTCCGTGCAGTAGTGTCCGCTGAAGGCGTCCTTCGGTTCCGTCGTGAACCCGACCTGGTTGTTCACCACGACATGCACCGTGCCACCGACGTTGTATCCGTCGAGGCGCATCATGTTGAAGCATTCCGCGACGATTCCCTGCCCGGGGAAGGCCGAGTCCCCGTGAATGATCAACGGGATGACTTCCTCCCTGTCCAGATCGTTCTTGAGTCTCTGCTTCGCTCGACATCTGCCGAGCACCACGGATGTCACGAACTCCAGATGCGAGGGGTTCGGAGCCAGCGTCAGTTTCACATCCTGACCGGAGATGGTGGTTCGAATGTTCGAATACCCCTGGTGGTATTTCACATCGCCGCCACCTTCGAGG
>Ga0315320_10001878_pt1 | contig 17450 bp, 10 predicted proteins | sample M140m21515metaG_FD_203458 | JGI IMG/M metagenome (GOLD analysis project Ga0315320, IMG submission 203458) | Ammonia-oxidizing marine archaeal communities from Monterey Bay, California, United States - M1 40m 21515 | ecosystem: Environmental > Aquatic > Marine > Coastal | place: USA: California... | reverse complement strand
AATGATCAAAGGTGACCTCAGTGATTCCTCGAACAAGGCATGCTTGCCCCAAATGGCATGTTCGCCAAGATGCCAGCCATGATCTCCCCACAGCACAATGATGGTGTCGTCTCGCAAACCCAAACTATCCAAGCGTTTAAGCAAGCGTCCAACCAGGGCATCTGCATAGGTCACGCAGGCAGCGTAGTGACGACGCACTTCCGTGGCAAAGTCTGCATCCGCATTCGGGTTGCGTCCCCAACGGTTGTACTTCATGAACTCACCGGACCCGTGCCACGTGGTCAAACCAGCAGGTTTTTCGGGGTGCGGAATCGGGGGCAACACTGCATCTTTGTATGCATCCATGTACTTCGCGGGTGCTCCAAATGGCAAGTGTGGTCGAATGATTCCCACCGCGAGAAAAAACGGCTTAGCCGAATCCGAAGCCAACAGATCCATCTGGTGCAATGATTCATCAACAATGAGGCCATCGGGGTAGATCTCATCCGTGCCCTCAACAGACTGAAAGACGTCCATCTCTTTCGCGTTCTTTCGAATCTCACCATTCGCCAGACCGTGCATCGAACCGCGAGGGTGCTGCCATGGTCCGGCGGGCAGCAGGTGTCGATCCCACGACTGGGGCATTTCCGGAATTCCGTCGTCATCCCAGTCATTTCCACCACGTCCCCCAGGATGATGCGACACTTTTCCGACGGACACGGTGGTATAGCCGTGAGAGCGAAACCAACGGGGCATGCTGGGTGGGATGTCGTCTGCTTTGTTGCTCAGTCGCTTGGCTCGCTGAAAAAGAGCCCCGTTGTCACTAGGTCCGTACTGTCCGGTCAACAGGGTGTATCGAGACGCACCACAGGTTGGAGCTTGCACATAATGTCGTCCAAAAATCCTGCCCTGAGATGCTAAGCGATCAATGTTTGGGGAAGCGATGTAACTTTTGCCATAACAGGCTAATTCAGGCCGCAAATCATCCACACAAATCAACAACACATTTGGATGCGGTTTGGCACTGTTGTTGGCCGCAACAGACGAATCGTCGACAGCGATCGCAGAATCACTGTGGCAGAAAAGCAATAGCAGGACGAGCGACAACGCCATCACACCACGCTTCATGTGAAGATCCACGATAGGAACGGGCGAAGTGAATGTATGCCCGTTGGATGTGAATGACTGCGTTAACCTGCTTTGGGTAAAGCGTTGAACAAACTTGGTACCGAGAGACTGCATCCAAAAATCCTGAAGTTCAACGGGACTAGACTCAAACCACTCAACACTCAAGCCGACTATCTTGGAAGCTGAGATCACTCATCAGTCAACGTTATCGAAGTCCTCAAAGTCCTCGAGTCCATCGACGATCTCGGGCTCCTTGTTAGCATTGCTACCTAGCCCAAATTCAGTGCTGATTTCATCATCGATTTCGATTTCATAATCGTCTTTATGTTCTTCCTCGAAATCATCATCGAAGTTATCGTCGAAATCATCCTCATCGATATCGTCGAATTCATCGAGGTCATCGTCATCATCGAGATCATCCTGAAAACCAGTGTCAGGTTTTGTCTCCTCGTCGTCAGTGAATCCACCGTCGTCCTTTTCGTCGTCAGTGGTCTCCTCAGCATCGCTGCTCTCTTTGGACTGATCCTCATCAGCCTTTTCGTTGACAACAGGTACCACGGTACCGCCGGCATCCGGCAAGGCAGCGTTAGGAGCGGGAACAAATGAACCGAGAACGGCGTTTGAGGGATCAACAACAGCCATGGGCGAGGATCAACGATTGGGTTCTGCAGGAAAAAGTGATGTCGATTTAGGTTTCCCGCCCAGTTTACCGAAGCTCCGCCGTCGCGGGAATCGAACTCAGCAGGTAAGTACAGCGTGAGCAGGTTAAATGATCTTAGCCCACCAAATAACTAGGCAGCCTTGGAAAGACAGGAAAGATGCGTCAAAAACGCAGTTTTATTCGACTTTCCCAGTCTGACCGGTTATTTCAACCTGAATGATGACCAATCACCGATGGGAACGGAAGTAGGCAGAGTACAGCTCCTCCGGCTTCCATCGATTTCGTCTGTCATGCCTTGGGCACACGGCAGTTCATTTTTGGGTTTGGTGGGCCCGGCTGAGCGGCCTCATGACCGCAACAGGATAGCCGCACGGACCACGGCGGGGTGCCAGCACTGCCCTAGCCGTCATTTCTCACAATTTGATAGTTGACAAGTAATTAAGAAACGAAATTACCGCAAGGCAACGTGGTGGTTCAGTTTTTTGCCAGGCAGCCGACAGCCACCGACTTTCCTGGACTCAGCACCGATCCCGCAAGCGTTGGCATATTTTTGGAAAACATCCCATGAACAAGCCTCACCCTTTCCGTCGCTTGAGCATGATCTTTTTGCTCGCGTGCGGCTCACTTGGAGGCTGTGCAAGCCAATATGGGCACATTCTTACCAAGCAAGACAAAGACCTCGTCGGCAGTCACGCTGCCGGCGCAGCCACTTGGAACCCTCTGGTCGACGCCTCAGTTGCCCAATTATTGGGAAGATGTCCTCCCGCGGTGCAGCCTGCCGCCTTCCATAAGGCATCAACATTCGCGAATGCCGCCCCATCTTTGGAAGGCGCCCAGTTCAACACAGCCGGCCTGACCCCGGGAACTCCAACCGCCTTAGCTACCGGCCCTGCATCGGTCTGCTTTATCGGCATCGAGAACAAGAGTTCCGAGGAACTCGGTGACTTCAAAGACCAGCTTTACGAGCGAATTGATACACAGATCAACTCGGCCGCAACATTCCGAGCCATCAGCCGACGCATGGTCGATGCGGCGTTGATGGAAACGAGACTCCGCCCCGACGCGCTGTTTCTACCGGCTAACCGAGCAGCGTTTGCAGCGGCCCTCGGAAGACAGGGGGCTCCCGTGGATTACCTTCTCTACGCGACAGTAACCTCCGGAACAACCGACCGCAATAAAAGCAGCCAGCGTGATTATGAACTCACTCTGGAAATGGTGAACATGCACACGGGTGAGTTCCTGAAAGAGTCGGCCAAGATCCGCAAGGGCTACAGCAAGAACCGAGCCGGCAAGTGGTGGAACTACGGGTGGTTTGACCAAGCAGATGGCTGAGCCTTTGGATGACTGTTGGGGTTGGGAATCGATTCCATTTTGGATGCCTGCCAGCTCGCTCCCGACGTGGGATCAATTGCTCTCGTGACACAAACCTAACAAACAGACACAACAGATCACACGACAGATCAATTGAGTGAACACGAACTGATCATCCTCACGTGATCACGATCGTCAAGATTTCACTGCCAGGCGTTCAACGGCGGCGGTACCCAAAATTTTGCGTAAGCGAACCCGAACTGTTCGCGACCAAATTTGCCAAGTCTCCAGTCATCGCAAAACAACGCTCTCATGGCTACCCGTCACTTGCATCCCGCTGAACTTTGGTTGCTGCTGGTTGCAATTGCGTACTTGCCTGGCTGTGCGAGATCAGTCGCTACCATCGGATCGGCTCGCCAAGCATTCGCCGTGGGTGATCTGACGACAGCCTCGGCAACTCTTAAGGAAGTGGCGAACGATAACTCCCAAATCAAGGAGACAGCCGAACTGGACCTGGCGGTCATTGAACTTGCGACGGGTTCTCCGTCTGCAGCCGAACGCCGCCTCAGAGCACTGCGTGATCGATTCGATGCGACTGCAAGAATCAATCCCTTGAGCGAAACAGCGGCAGTACTCACGGACGATAATGCAAAACGTTTCCGCCCTGCGGGTTACGAAGAAGTCATGATTCGTACCATGCTTGCCCTCTGCTCACTGGCGGGTGACCAGGTCGACGCCGAGAGTTATACGCTGCAGGCAATCAATCGGCAGTCCAAATTGGCCGCAAACGCCAACAAACAAGGACTCGAGGGTGGAAAAATCTACCAGCCGATCGCAATCGCCCCTTACCTGCGAGGAGTTCTCCGGGAAGCAACACACCACGACTACGATGACGCGTCGAGGTATTACCAGCTCGTCAGCACGGTTCAGCCAGATTTTTCTGCTGCGGCTACCGACATCGCCCGTTCCAACAGCGGAACCCACAGCGCGAAAGGAAATGGCGTCTTGTACGTCATTTCATGCGTGGGGCGCGGACCGATCCTGAAAGAAACGGTAGCCCCTACCACCACGGCGACCTTGGCGATCGCATCCTCGGTGTTGAACTCGGCCACAAACCAACCGAGCGATGATGACGATCATCTGCCGACAGAAAATGGAGACGAAACAAAGCAGAGCGAGACAGAAGAAGTGCCAGCTCTCCCTAACATCGCCTCCGTGAAAGTCCCTGAGGTCGTGATTCCTGACAGTCCGGTGGCAAGCGTGGGAATCTTGGTCAACGGCGAGCCCATCGGAAAAACGGAAACGCTTACCAATGTCGCTGAACTTGCGATTCGTCAGAACCAGGCAGAAATGCCGTGGACGATCGCACGAGCGATTGTTCGACGAGTGACCAAAGAAGCGACCGTCGCATCCATCGGTGACGCCATGGGCCTGGAAGGAACCGCGGGATCACTGTTTCACTTTGCCACTGCCTCAGCATGGAGTGGCATGGAAAAGGCTGACACCCGATGCTGGGGACTGCTGCCCCGAGAGATCCAAGTCCTGCGAACAGAACTCCCCGCAGGATCTCACCAAATCCAAGTTGTGCCTTTGGGGGGCAAGGATGGCCTGCTCGCTAACGGAGTGCAACGGTCAATCAACATCAGTAATGGCCGAAACCAATACCTGATCGTGATGGCCCCCACGGCAGAGATTCATGTTGTTCACCAACCGCAGACCTTGCAGGCCAGACGTTCGGATTCAGCCGAACCGCTCACCTTCTCACTATCGGATTAAGCTTGTCCTAAACAGTGCAGCACAGCAACAAGACCTGATTCAAATCATGATTCACCAGTGAAGGGAATCACAGTGAAGGGAATCACAGTGAAGGGAATCACAGTGCAGGGGATTGCTGTGAAGGGACCCAATCTGCGAGCCTCACTTTGTGTGACTATTCAGAGGCTTCAACGATCAGCTTGGAGCACGATCGGGCTTTGCCAGTCCGCCACCAAGCGTGCCGTCATCAAGTTCCTGCACGGTGCGACCGAGCACGATGTCAAAATTCGCCTCGAGTTCACCGATTTTAGATCTTTTGATCGGATTGAATCCGACCAGCAGCGAATCGCGGGCGGCTTGATTGGAAATCCGTTTGAACAGAAAATCTTTTTGGTTCATCGGATGTCCCTTGACCAACATCTGTGTGGTCAAAACACGTTGGCCATTCTTACTGACGCCAAAGTGAATATGAGGTGTTCTTCCCGGGTACGGTACCGGTTTGATCGTACGGAAAAAGTAGCGTCCCTGACTATCAGTCAAGTAGCGACCGTACCCCTGAAAATTACCATCGGTCTTGGTTTTGTTGCTGGAACGGCTGTGCAGGTAGGCCCCACCGGCATCACACTGCCAAATCTCCACAAATGCATTCCGAATGGGCTGACCATTTTTCCCCAGCACGCGGCCGGAGAGATAGGTAATTTCACCAACGCCTGGATTAAGAGAATCATTGATCAAAAGCAGGTCATTATCAGTATCGAGGGGAAGCTTATCTGGATAGAAAGGACCCTCGACCATGCTGGCAGTTCGCACCAAACCACCCGCGACCTCATCGGCAAAACAACCCGGAATCGCGAACCCGGCAGCAATCAAAGAAGACATCTGCAACATGGACCGGCGATCCAGCGAACTCAAATGCCGCTGCGATGCGGACCTTAGTGCAGAGATGGTGTGTTTCTGGCTCATCATGCGTTTATTCCTCGTTCAAGTTAACAACACCGCCTGGTACGTCGCAAATCCAAAGCAATCAGCTTTGCTCGCATTCATCAACCCAGACCTCCTCAGTCACAAACCGGGATGCTGACAGTTTAGTCATTTCATCTCAACCCGGATGTAAAGCAATTGTAACATCAACATTTCGACCATTCCGGCTGCTGCTATCAAGGACCCACCTACCACGCAGCACAGCGTGAGCAGGCGGGGGCCAGACCCAAATCACTCTGCAAGGTGTTTTTTCCCGCTGCATGCCTTCCTTCAGAAAAGGGATCAGTCAAGCCACCGGACAGCGTCATTCATCAGTGTCATTCGCCAGCCATCTGGTCTCAGCACCTCGGCCCTGATCAAGCCGCACAGCTTGCGTCTGCAGTTTTCAATCAAGCCGCCCGTCAGTACCCAGCATTTCCCCTGCCAGCGAAACGATCAAAACCAGCACCTGCAAACACGAGCCAAAAGATGGAGCTTTCTCATCACTCGTTATCACTCGGTGCCAGCTTTAAAATACCGAGTCCTGTCTGAGTGCACCCTCTGAACGCAAATCCACGCCCGCTGGTTAGACCGACACAGTGGCCGATACACTGAACTCCGATGCTGATGCCGTGATGCCCACGTCAAGACGGTAGGCTGGTTAGACTGGTCACCTGGAAGAGCGATTGGTCGGAACACCTGGTAACAGCAATTGGCCGGAACACTGGGTCGGAACACTTGCTCCTTGTTACAGATTGTGTCACCAAATTGTGGCTTCACTCGGGGAAAGAGCATCACTGTGCCCACAAGGGAGTTGCGAAAACGATGAACATCGCCACAAATCGATCTTGGTCACCGCAACAGAGCGCATTGCTTTATGAAATTGATCGCTGGAGCGACGGGTACTTCAACATTTCCGACGAGGGAACGATCACGGTCTCACCAACACGGAATGCTGAGAATGCGGTCGATTTGAAGGAGTTGATCGACCGCTTGAAACAGCGGGGCCTAGACCTGCCCATTCTGATCAGATTCAACGGAATTTTGGGGGATCGCCTGAAAACCCTGAGCCATTGCTTTCAGAAAGCAATCGATGATCACGAGTATCGCAACGGTTATCGCTGCATTTATCCAATCAAGGTCAACCAACAGCGTGATGTTGTCCAGCAGATCATTCACCATGGGCAACAATTTGGATCAGGGGTAGAAGCTGGCAGCAAACCGGAATTGCTGGCAGTAGTTGCGATGACCGATGCGGACACCCCGATCATTTGCAATGGTTTTAAAGATGCTGAGTTCATACGCATGGCACTGCTTGCCCAGCGACTGGGTCGCACTGTCATTCCAGTCGTAGAAAAGGTCAGTGAACTCGACTTGATTCTCAAAATTTCTGACGAGCTTGGCGTGCGACCGACGCTGGGCATGCGAGTCAAACTTGCTACTCGTGGTTCAGGCAGATGGCAGGCCAGCGGGGGCTACCGCAGCAAGTTTGGCTTGACGGTTGCAGAGATGCTCACCCAGTTGGACCGTCTGATTGACAATGGCATGGGCGATTGTTTCCAGTTACTGCACTTTCATGTTGGCAGCCAAGTGGGCAACATTCGTCAACTTAAGGCTGCAATCATGGAAGCTTCGCGGATCTATGCTGACCTTCATCGACGTGGAGCTGGATTAAAATATCTGGATGTAGGCGGCGGGCTTGGTGTCGACTATGACGGCTCCCAAAGCGACACCGATTCGAGCATGAACTACACCGTGCAGGAGTATGCCAACGACGTTGTCTTCCACGTCCAAACGGTCTGTAACGAGGCATCTGTGCCGCATCCCCAACTGATATCCGAAAGCGGCCGGGCCATCGCGGCCCACCACAGCGTACTTGTCGTGGAAACCCTGGGGGTCACCTCACAAGGAAACGTTCAAGCGGTTCCGATGCAGGTGCCCGATCACTACGAGCAGCCCGTGCTTGACCTGTGGATGACGTTCCGCGATTTGACAACCGACAACATTCGCGAATCCTACCATGATGCACAACTTGCCCTCGACATGTGCATGAGTCTGTTTAGCGGAGGATACTTACCACTGGAACAACGAGTCACGGCAGAGGATTTGTTCTTTTCAATTTGCCATCGCATTCGTGACATCGCAAATACTCAGGGTGAGGTCCATGAGGACTTCAAGGAACTCGACCGGATGCTCTCGGACATTTACTTCGTGAATTTTTCGCTATTTCAATCCATTCCTGACTCATGGGCCATCAACCAACTCTTTCCCGTACTGCCAGTGCATCGGCTTGACGAGCAACCAACACGCCACGCCGTGCTCGGTGACATCACATGCGACAGCGATGGAAAAGTAGACCGTTTCATCAACGGCGGCAAACAAAAACGAACCTTACTGCTGCACAACCTTCGCCCTCATGAACCGTATCAACTTGCTGTGTTCATGGTCGGCGCCTACCAAGAGATTTTAGGCGACCTGCACAATTTATTTGGGGACACCCATGCAGTTCATGTCGATGTCCACGACGGCAAGGCAAAAGTACAGTCGATTGTTAAAGGTGACACAGTACGCGAGGTTTTGGGCTACGTTCAATACGAAGGTCGCGAACTGGTCGACAAACTACAGGAAGCTGTTGAAGATGCCGTGCAACATGGCCATATCAACAACGAACAAGCTGGCGATACCGTCTCCTTTTATGAACAGGCGTTGGAGCATTACACGTATCTGTCCAGTCGAGACGCATGAGTACGACCCGCTCATGAGCATCGAGGCCACGAGCCCAGCTCAACGAACACCCAGCTCAACGAACACCCACTTCCGCGGAAACAGTGCAGCGCCACAAACAGCAGAACAGGCGGGTACGCTCAAGCCGCTCTCTCCGGAAGAGGCTTTCGCATACCAGGAAAGCGAACACGGTCGGCGAGCGAAGGCTGTCGGCTTGACCTGAGGCAAAGGGTGCAACGTTCTTGCCAAGCAAGCTTTTCAAAAAGTAAGAAACTGGCAATGCAAAACTTGCCACATCTCCCTCAAGAGCGAGATTGCGGCCACCGGACGGGAAAAAGCAGAGAAATGCGTGACCCTGGTGAGACACCGACCAGAATCATCCAGATCAGGCAAAAACTCGGTGTCATCGCCGAAAACACGTCACATTGCCAGACAAAAAACTGCTCGCGCCTCGCGGGCGCTGGTCGCCTATGGCTCGCCTGCTACCATAGGGAGTAGGGGGTGGTAGCATTTGTCGCGTGAATTGCTTGACAAAAGCCTCTATCGACCCAGCATGTTGGTACTTGAATCGTGTTGGTACATGAAGAAGATGTGGTCGCACCAAGCGACTGCAAGCTTGTAAAATCTCCAAGGAGAAATCGTTGCCCAGTCTGTATGCGGCCGAATGGCTTTTGCAAATCATTCAAGCAATCACGCTGTCCATCTTCCCGGTGGTTGTTGAAACCAGCGATGGCGAGAAAATCCGCGGAGAATTCAAAGGAATCACCGCTAACACGGTGTTGATCGCCACCCAGGGAAGTGTCCAAGAACTTCCCTTCAATAAGCTCGCTTCGATGCAGCGCAGCGACTTCGCTCCGAAAGTCCCACCTGCAAAGCAAGTAACACTCTCGAACGGGTCTCGCATCCGGGTGGTAGACCTCAAGTTTGACGGTCAAGGCGTGCAAGTCGAACCCCGCCGACAAACTTCTCTGAAGACCCCTGTGAAAAAGGTTCGTTCGGTAAGATTCAGGAAGCCGTCGACAGACACGGACGCTCAATGGCTGGGCTTGTCCAACGTCGAAAACAATCGCGACGTGATGGTGATCCGGCGACCAGGCAACCGCTTGGACCCACAGCAGGGAGTCATTCTTTCGATCGACGACACGACCGTCAAATTTGATCTTGATGGAACGGAAATCGATGCCCCGATCAACCAGCTCGAAGGAGTGATTTTCGGGGGCAGTAGCGACCTCGACGAAACTCCACCGATCCGCATCACCGATATTTACGGATCAAGCTGGGCGTTGACAGGAAATCAGCCAAGTGAAGACAACAAACCCATCCAGGTTCAACTCGACGACAGCCTGCAGCACGCCATTCCTGTAGATCAAATTGTACGCATCGACTGGTCAAGTGGAATTCGCATGCTGGCCGATGAGAGAGCAACCGCATCCAACTACACCAGCTACCTGTCGACCAACGTGGATCCAACTCTGCTCAATCGTTTCTTTGGGCCGAAGCGGGAAGGCAAGACTGACCTGGTGCTGAACGGTGGATCCATGACCGAGTACCGACTGCCGCCGCAGTTCAAGAAACTTGCCGGAACAGTCCAGCGCGACCACACCTCGGGAGTGACAGGAAAAGTGACCGTCAACATTAAATTTGATGACCAGGTGGTTTGGAGTGAGTCACTGGAAGACAACTCACCGCGAGGTTTTGAAATTGACACCAACGGTGCGCGGCGTGTTGCACTCGAGGTTACCCGCGGCGGCGACGGAGACATCGGTGACAACATCCGTTTCCTAAGTCCCCGTTTGCTGAAGTGACCTGCCTGGGAAAGGCAATGCGGAAGCAAAAAACTCAGTTGGCAAATCGGCTGACCGCAACGCCGTGAAGCCCAACCTTCCTTGAACTTTCAATCCCACTGAACTCATGATCAATGCAAAAACGCGTTATCGCTGCGGCCTGTTTTCGCTTGGCATAGCGATGCTATCGTGCAGTCCTTCAAACGGGGCGGACCCTATCAAACTTGATCCTGCACTGGAGCGAGTAGAGAGCAGCCGGATTGAATCGGTCGCTCGCGCTGTTCCATCAGCCGTGAGCGTATTCGTTCCCGGGGGCGGAGGCGGTGGCAGCGGAGTCACGATTTCCCCGGAGGGATATGCACTGACCAATTTTCACGTGACCAGTCCGGCCGGTTCATTTATGCGTTGCGGCATGAGCGACGGGAATGTTTACGATGCCGTGATTGTCGGAATCGATCCGGTGGGTGACTTGGCGATGATTCGCCTTTTGGGCCGAAGTGACTTTCCGAAAGCTGAATTCGGAGACAGTCGTGCCGCCGTAGCTGGCGACTGGTGCATGGTGATTGGCAACCCATTCCTGCTGGCAACCAATCTCAAACCCACCGTCACTTATGGCATCCTTAGCGGTGTTGGACGTTACCAGTATCCTTCGGGAACGCTGCTTGAGTACGGTGACTGCCTGCAGACAGACGCCTCGGTCAACCCTGGCAATTCAGGCGGCCCCATCTACGACGCTGCGGGAAAGCTGCTGGGAATCGTGGGCCGCTGCTCTTTTGAGAAGCGTGGTCGCGTCAATGTCGGTGTTGGATACGCCATTTCAATCAATCAGGCGAAGAACTTTCTCGGATACTTGCGGAGCGGCCGAATCGTCGACCACGCAACCCTCGGTGCGACCGTGTCCACGGAACCAGAAGGTGGCGTGGTCGTATCCAACATTTTGGAATCCAGCGACGCCTACCGAAGGGGTCTGCGGTATGGCTCTGAGATTTTAGAGATTGACGGTCGCGTTGTTCAGACCGCCAACGACTTGCAAAACGTCATGGCAACCTTGCCCAACGGGTGGCGAGTCAAGATGTCATACCGTTCCGAGGGTAATACTGTCGAAACCCTCGTTCGAATGATGGGCGTGCATCTGGAAGATGAATTACTAAAAAAGATGGCGGGCGCTCTTCCCCCCCCGCCACCTCGCCCCCAACAACCTGGGCAAGAAGAGAAAGATTCTGACCAGAACGACAAAGACTCCGAACAGGACGAGAAGCCAGAGAAAAACGAAAACCAACCGCCACAACGCGGGCCTCGAGGACAGCGACCAGGCAAGCCTCCCGTGAAAATCCCTCAACAGGTCAAAGACCAACTCGTTGAAAGAAAGGGCTTCGCGAATTATCACTTCAACCTCGTCGAGCAAAATGCCTTCATTGACGCACTGCGGAGTCAATTCCCTGCTGCTGACCAGCCCACCCAAACTTCTTCGACTGAGAAGAAGAAGGCATGGCTCATCGTGGGCGAGACTGATCAGACGCCACCGCAACCCGTCACGATCCAAGTCGCTGCCGACAAAATGTCTCTGCAGATCGGGCAAAAAACGCTCGAAATCAACAAGCGAAACGAGATGTACGATGTCGTCACCGACGGCACCGTCGCGGGATTGTTGCCCGCGCTGGACGCTTGGCGGAGGATGCTCAGCGATGGCCCCCGAAAGTTCGGTGAATCTTACTACTTGGGGACCATGCCTCTGGGAGGCGAACGACCACTTCGTGATGTGATGGTGGGCATCGCTGGTGAACTAGAAGTACGTTGGCTGAGCCACCCCGACACGGGCGCCGTTGAAGCGATTGAAGTCTTTGCTGACCGCGACGAGGACCCTGCCGAGTTATGGCTACTTCGTGAGGGAGATTCCCAGGTCATGCCAACTAGCCTCGACCTGCGTTACGGCATCGACAGCATCCTGAAGATCAAGATTAAATCCTGGGAAGAGGTTCCTGCCTCGGATCTTCAATGGTCGACAGAAAAAAAGAATGCGAACAATGCGGGCAACATCAAGCGAATGAATTCCGTTGGCGCATCAGAGAACACAAACAGGCCAGAGGTGAAGTCATGAATCGTCTCGCTGCAATCACCCTGACTGTCCTACTGGCGACCAGCGTTTCAGACTTACAAGCCGAGGCCCCTCTGGGGACTTGGGTACGAGATGCTCAGAAATGCGTCGTAAAAATCTACGGCGCCGGCGGCTTGAAAGGACTCGAAGCCTACCAAAGTGGTTTCCTCGTATCTCCCGAGGGTCACATCGCCACAGCTTGGAGCTATGTGCTCGATGTCGAACCCGTGGTGTTGCTTGATGACGGCCGTCGATTCGAGTCAAAAATCGTCGGTTTTGAACCTTCATTGGAATTAGCGGTTCTGAAGATCGAAGCGACCGACACACCCTTTTTCGAGCTCAAAGAAGAACCGACCGTGGATTGGGGTGATCCAGTAATCGCGGTAAGCAACCTGTTCAATATCGCGACAGGCAATGAACCGGCAAGCGTGATGCAAGGCACCGTAGCTTCGGTCACGGACCTGAACGCACGACGTGGAACCTTCAAAACCCCCTATCGTGGTAAAGTTCTGATTTTGGATTTGATTGCCAACAACCCCGGAGCAGCCGGTGGTGCGGTGATTGACAGCGATGGCCAGTTGGCAGGCATGCTGGGAAAGGAACTGCGAGACTCAACCACAGGTGTCTGGCTCAATTATGCAGTCCCCGCCAATGCTCTCCGCACGACGATCGGAGACATCATCGCCGGCAGAAAGACCACAGTGATTGACTCGGCGACAGCAACATTGCCTCGCAAGGACTCACATAACCCGACCGCATTGGGATTGGTGATGGTTCCCGATGTTCTGGAAACAACTCCCTCATACATCGACACGGTTTCAACGGGCAGCCCTGCTGCCCGTGCCTCACTACGCCCTGACGACTTGATCCTACTCGTCAATGGGCAACGCGTGGACAGCCAGCGAACGCTCCGTTCGTTGCTTCGCACGATCGACCGCCGTGACAACGTCGAACTTACTGTTCAACGTGATACACAGATCCTTCCCGTAACACTGCAACCGTGATCCGAATGCCCCGCTCTTCCACCCTCAGCAGCATCTCGCTGCTCTCGTTGATCATCTTCCTCTGCACTTTCGTCCCCCGCGTGCAGCCAGCCCATGCCGATACTGAGTATCGGCAAGCTATGGCCAAGGCAGTGCGCACCGCAGCCAAGAGTGTCCTACCCTCGGTCGTCTCCGTTGAAATTGTTGGCACTGCTCAAGGACCTTCGGGCGAAGTCGAACAGGACGCACCCACCTCAGGCGTCATGATTGACGCCGAAGGGTATGTCCTTGCTTCCAGTATCGTGGTACGCCGTCCAGCTGCGAGCATTCTGATCGTGCTGCCCGACGGATCTCGCCACGCAGCGAAAGTGGTTTCGCGTGATTACCACCGTGATCTGGTGTTACTCAAAATCGAGACCACCAAAGAACTATCGGCGATCGAGTTTCCTGCAACGCTAGATACTCGGATTGGAAAGACCACCGTAGCTGTGGGACGGTTTGGAAGCACCGCCTCTCCCATCATCAGCCGAGGTGTACTCAGCGGCGTTGAACGACTTGATGGCGTTGCACTGCAAACGGATGCTCGCGTATCAGCTGCTTTTTACGGCGGTCCCCTGATTGACCTGTATGGAAACGTGATGGGGATCCTGATTCCTGCCGTTGCCGGTGGTGCTGGCTCTGACCCCACCGGCTGGTACGACTCTGGGATCGCTTTTGCCATCCCCAGTGATGTGATCCTGACAAAACTGGAGCGACTGAAGTCAGGCACAGACATCAAACGCGGACTGATCGGAATCGCGTCAAAAACGAAGGATCCCTACGACGACGGAACCGAGATCGCAGCGGTTCGAAAAAGATCACCCGCCGAAGTGTCCGGCATCAAGGCTGGCGACGAAGTGCTCGAAGTCGACGGAAAAACGGTCAGACGCCATCAGGAAATCAGACAGGCTCTGGGCAGGTTTGATGCGGGAGAAACCATCCGCATCAAACTGCGTCGTGACGGCAAGGAAATCGACATCACCACCGAGTTGGCCGAAACCATACCCCCTCTGCAACCGCAGCGATTGGGTGTTCTTGTCAGTGAATTGAATGGTGAATTGAATAGCGAACCCGATCGTGAAGAGCAGGCAGACAAGGATGTCACAAAAGTCGTTGTCAACTCGGTGCTATCAGGCACACCTGCTGAGAGCAAAATCAAGGCGGGTGACCAACTGCGAAAGCTTGGCGATGCTAAGATCAGCAGCGTGAACGTGCTCCGAAGTTTGCTGATGTCGGCCGAACCCGAAACCGAGGTGGTGCTATCAATCACGCGTGGTGGCAGCGATGAAACCGTCAGACTTACGCCAGCAATGGTGGCTGGTTCAAGCCTGATGCAGCCTCCCAAAGACTGGTCCGATACAGAACCTGGTGAGTGGGTGACCGAAGAACTCAAACTCCCTGATTCGGGAAACGCTGCAGCCTTCGTCGCCCCCAAACCGGCCGAAATGCAACAGGATCTCGGACTGCTTGTCCTGTTGGTGAACCCAAGTGGAGGATCACCAATGGAAGTGTTGGAAAACTGGAGTGAAGCTGCCAAGTCAGCAGGTGTCGTGATTTGTGCCGTTGCCCCCGAGGATAGCCGCCGATGGCAACCCAAAGAGATAAACGCCATCGGCAATTTTGCCGCGGCAGTCATGAAAAAAGCTCCGATCAACCCAAACGCGGTTGCCGTAGCGGCACCCGGCGCTATCTCTGGAACAGACGCTGAAGCCGCTGATTCCATGGCACTCGCCGTCGCGGTTTCGCAAAGCTCAACGTTTTTCGGTGTTTCGGTGTCCCCCAAGACACGCAGTCCGGCCATGAGGGTCAAAGAGAATGATCCTTCCGCGTCGCTCCAGATACTGTTGCCCCTGTCGTCCGAGAAGGATCTTCCTGAATGGAGCCTCGCGATCAAGAAAGCAGGCTACCCCGTCGTGCTTGGGGGAGACACCGACGCGACAGCGCTGCTGAACTGGGTTCGCCTATTGCAGGCAATCTGAGCACCTCAGTCCGATTGAATGCATCAAAAAAGGCCAGTGATTGCGTCTTTCCAAAAAGACTGCTGACCGTGTGCCCCGCCCGCGGCGAGCATCCCAAGATGAAACATGGCCGCAGGTACCCTTGAGGCAAGCACATTCACGCTAATCAGGCGGCATCGAGCCCCCATCGCTGGGTCGAGCCCATCGCCTGAGTGTGCTACGTTAGGTTAGTGTTACCGTGTACTAGGGTTACGCTGTGCTGTGGTTACGCTGTGCCAGTGGGAAGCCACCCAGCAACAGTGGACATTCCAGCAACGGGAGGGCTGCTAACGGATAACGCCGTCGACTGGGAAATATCGACTGGGAAATATCGACTGGGAAATATCGACTGGGAAATATCGACTGGGAAATATCGACTGGGAAATATCGACTGGGAAATCCAGAGCACCTTGGATCGCATGGGCCGTTTCCCAACTCCCTTCCAGGCATCTGTGAACGCCTGAGCACAAACGACCTCGCTTCTGATCTTAATTTTGGGCTGAATAGCTTTGAACGAAACGCTTCTGGTCACCGGGCAATTAGTCGTCGGCTTATTCTTGCTGGTCGGCGGTGGTGAATTACTGGTGCATGGTGCCTCGGCCATGGCAGCGACCTTCCGCATTTCGCCCCTTGTGATTGGTTTGACCGTTGTTGCGTTTGGAACCAGCGCGCCCGAACTGGGGGTGAGCCTTCAAGCTGCGTTAACCAACAATGCCGATGTGGCTGTTGGCAACGTCATCGGCAGTAACATCATCAATATTTTACTGATCCTTGGAACGTCGGCTCTCGTCACTCCGCTGCTGGTCAGCAGTCAATTGATTCGGATCGATGTCCCGCTGATGATCGCCGCATCACTGGCGATGTGGGCTGTCGCAGCAGACGGAAACATTGCTCGCTGGGAAGGCGTGTTATTATTCGTCGCCTTGCTCATCTACATTGTGTTCTGCATCCGCAAGAGCCGTAGCGAAGAACAGAAGGTGGTTGATGAATTCGCGCAGGAATACTCAAAACCAGTCAACGGCTGGACCGCTATCCTGAAACAGCTTGCGTTCATCATCGCTGGCTTGATCCTGCTGGGCCTGGGTTCTAATTGGCTTGTCGATGGTGCGGTAACCGTTGCAACTCGGCTCGGAGTTGACGAGCTACTGATTGGCCTGACCATCGTTTCCATTGGCACCTCGCTACCTGAAGTCGTCACCTCAGTGGTCGCAAGTTACCGTGGAGAACGGGACATCGCAGTGGGCAACGTTGTAGGAAGCAATCTATTCAACATTTTGTGCGTGTTGGGGCTGACGGGAGTGGTGTCCCCCACGGGCATCAACGTCACCGAAGAGGCGATCATTTTCGACATCCCGATCATGGTAGCCGTAGCCGTTCTGTGCTTCCCAATCTTTCTCTCTGGAAATGTGATCCGTAGACACGAAGCAGCACTGTTCCTGATCTATTACGGTATTTACACAGGATTTTTGATTGCAGCAGCAAACAACCCGGACCTGAAAGAGCGATTCGGCAGCGTCGTTCTTTATGGAGTTCTTCCGCTGACCGCGTTCGCACTTTTCATCTCACTGGGAAAACACCTGCGACGCAGGAAGCCTCCGGAAGTGAGCTTGCAAGCAGCGGCGACTGCGAACGGGGCCACCGCCGATCACAGCGAGCCAAGTGCACATCAATCATCATCAGCTAGCGAAGAGGTAGAGTGATCTGCGGTGGGGTAGATGGCAGTTATAGCAGACGGCTGTCACCGTGAATCACGGCCAGCGTCGCCCGATGCAAATCTGACAAGCGTTCACTCTGGCACCGCCTGTTCCCCAAGCCATTCACGATTCGCTCTCTCCACCAGTGAAGAGAGTTTGATCCGTTGGCTGGGTCATCATACGCCGCTAATTGACGTACTCTTCTTCCTCGTCGCCCGTTGGACGTGAAATTTCGCCGCGATCTTCGAGCTGCCGCACCACATCAACGATTTTCTGCTGCACAGATTCAACTTCGCGGACTCTCACACTACCCAGATATTCCATTTCTTCCTTGAGATTT
>Ga0315320_10001875_pt1 | contig 17469 bp, 15 predicted proteins | sample M140m21515metaG_FD_203458 | JGI IMG/M metagenome (GOLD analysis project Ga0315320, IMG submission 203458) | Ammonia-oxidizing marine archaeal communities from Monterey Bay, California, United States - M1 40m 21515 | ecosystem: Environmental > Aquatic > Marine > Coastal | place: USA: California... | reverse complement strand
TTTTTCTCTTACTAGTCCACCTTCCATATTGCCTGAGCCAATATGAAAACTGATAGGTAAATCGCAATCACATGCTGCCCGCCACAAAGGATTCCAATGCGGGTCTCCTAAAAATGGTTGCCCATGAGATTGGGGATCTCCTGTAAAAAGGATTCCTTTGTGCCCTTTTTTGGCACACCGGTAGACTTCAGTTACCGATTGATCAATATCCCAGAATGGCAACGACGTGATGGGCAATAGTCTACGGGGGTCCGCTGCCGCCCACTCACTTTGCCAGTCATTATAAACTTGCACACATGTAAGCATAAGCTCTGGATCTTTCAGTTTGAGAAATGCTTGGTTACCAAACCCCCCAACATTAGGGTACATAACCATAGCCCAGATACCATATTGATCCATATATTTCAGACGTTCGTGAGCGTCCCACGCGCCCGGGTGCATATCGTCGTAGTCATTTGGAGGATTCATCATGTCTCCCACACCAGCGGTTGCATTAAAACCTAAACGAGCGATTGCCGTATCACCGATATACCACATTACTCTTCCTCGCTTGTTCTTGGCGACGTGTGGCACTTTGTCTCGCATCCTTACAGGGACTCGTGAGGTCCAAAGATCTCCTCGCTCCGTGACATGAGTATCGACGTCAATAATGTGATATTGCGGCATAACTTTTTTCTCCCCGACTAGCTATTGCTTCTGTGCGAACCATAGTAGACTAACTCTGATACGCGATTTTTGCGAGCGAAAATCAATGTGTGGCTGGAGAAAAGGGGAGAACCAAAGTGCACGATTTATTGATTAAGAATGGCCTAGTTGTTGATGGTACCGGTAAACCGGGGTTTATGGCTGACGTTGCGGTAAATAATGGAAAGATTGTCTCTGTAGGAAAGATCTCAGAGAACGCGAAACAGGTTATAAACGCTGAAGGGCAAATCGTGTCTCCTGGGTTCGTTGATGGTCACACACACATGGATGCTCAGATTTTCTGGGACCCATTGGGACAGTGCTCTTGTTATCACGGCGTCACTACTGTGATGATGGGCAACTGTGGGTTCACTTTGGCGCCTTGCGCTGAGAAAGATGCTGACTTTGTTTTTAGAAATTTAGAAAGAGCAGAGGACTTGCCTCGTGACGCTATGCGAGAGGGAATTAAATGGCAGTGGGAGACTTTTAGGGAATACTTGGAAGTCATCGAAGCTCTACCGAAGGGAATAAATTACGGGACATATATCGGTCATTCAGCTCTTCGGACTTACGCAATGGGAGAACGAGCATTTTCTGAAGCTGCAACTGCTGATGACCTAAAGTGCATGCAGGAGGAAGTACAAGATGCAATACGAGCTGGCGCTATAGGATTTTCGACCTCTCGAACGATGAATCACCTTACAGCAGATGATAGACCTGTAGCGAGTCGAGTGGCAGATTGGTCAGAAGTATGTTCAATCGTAAATGCTATGGGAGACGCCGGGGGGGGTATTTTTGAACTTGCCAGTGAGGAACCTGGAAGAAATCCCCAAAGGCGGCAGGATTATTTTGATCGTTTGAAGGCACTAGCCGTCGAGTCCCAGTGTCCGATTACCTATGGTATGCCTAGCATAAGAGTAGCTCCTGAACTATGGCCTGCTTTTTACGATCTTGGTAGTGAGGTAGAAGCTGCGGGAGGGAAGTTATTTGTTCAGGCTCACAGTCGCTCTATATCGACGATGTTGTCCTTCCTCTCTAAAACTCCTTTTGATGCTTGGGATGTTTGGCGTGATGTGCGCGCGAGACCTGTCGTCGAACAGAAAAAATTAATGCGGGATCCCGAGGTAAGGCAAAAATTGATAGAGGTCGCATCCAAACCTTATGATGGACCTAAAGCGGCAGGTGCCGAGGCAAGGCCTCCTGAATGGGACTGGGTTTATTTATTTAATGGAGTTGGAGATGAGCGTCCGATGTCCGAAGTGGCCAAGGAGCGGGGTGTGCATCCTGTAGAAGCCATGATAGATATTGCTTTGGAGCGCGATTTTGATGTTTTTTTCCGGCAACCACTGGCGAATGAAGATCAAGACTCTGTCTTAAAGATGATGAAGCATCCTCACAGTGTAGTAACCTTTTCGGACTCTGGAGCACACGTTGCACAAATTATGGATTCTTCTTTACAAACACATTTGCTAAGCCATTGGGTTCGTGAGAAAAATGCCTTCACTATAGAAGAAGCAGTCAAATTAATTACATCGGATACGGCGAATGCTTGGGGATTAACCGATAGAGGGCTGGTTAAGGAGGGACTTAATGCAGATCTACTAGTTTTTGACCCCGAGGTCATAGGTCCAAATATGCCAGAGCTAGTCAATGACTTGCCAGCTGGAGCGCAAAGATTGAAACAGACCTCAACAGGAATATCTCACACAATTGTTAATGGAACTGTCTTGCTAAATGAAGATAAGCCTACCGGCGCGTTGCCAGGGCGATTAGTTAAGGGTCAGGCAGCCTGTTCATAAGTTAAGGGTTTTCTTGGAAAGTTCGAATAGGTGGTTATAGATGGTTGGCACAGGCTTTATTCAATTCTTGATGCGCTTGATTGAAATATAACTAATAAAACCCGTGTCATAGGGCTGTGTCTCGCTGTGTTCCACAGTATAGCCAGAGACAATACTTTCTACGTAAGGGTTGTTCATGTACTTTTTAATATCCTCAATAGATGACGATGCACGAATTGATTTAACCACTGCTTCTTGATCGCTTGATGTCATGAAATCTTTTTGAATCGTGTTGGCTAGCAAGATCTCAGAAATGAGAAGGTTTCTAGTTTCCGCAAGTTTCTTGGAACCGGATTTCTCGGCATTTTTAATAACAAAGAAAAAAGCATCATCAGTTGCAGTGGCAAACCAAACTGGTGGTGCCGAGCGCGTCTGAACTTTTATGGGCGGGGTCTCGGCTTTTACAGTTACTTTGGTCGGACTGTAGGAGGAGTGAGTGCCTCCACTCGAACATCCGACCAAGGCGATGGCAAAGAATAGGAAAGTTATATTTTTACCCATTACCAATCGTCATCCAGCGATTCTTTTTGCTTCTTACGTTTCTCTTCTATCTTTTTCTTGGCTTTTTGAAACTTAGCTTTTTCGGCAGCTTCCTCGTCCACTGTTACTGGCCGAACAATGTACTTGCCAGGTTCAAAGCTACGACTCAAATTAATATTTGTTGTAGATTTAGCTTTGGAGTAATTACTAGAGACTGTCGTGATTTCTATCGTCCCGACTAGTGTTTCTGTTGTACCCAGTACTTCATTAGTATAGCTATCGATGATTTGCTCGCCTTTCTCAAACATTTCATAGATATTTCCTTTTTTGAACTGGTTGCCACCCATACCAAGGTAGATATCTGCCCCTTTTATTTTTTCGACCATCACTGGATAAATAGAAAATAAAATTTCTTGTCCTAAGCTTCTTGCCATTTTATCGGTCATTTTTGAATCCGCTTCAAATCTGTCAGAACTAATTGGCATAGTAGCTTTTAAGGTATTTGAGAAACTGATCTGCTTTGTTACTACATCAATTAAGCGGTAACTTAAATGCATATAAACGTGTTCTTTCGTAACTTTGTCTCCAGTTGCAAGTATAGTTTTGGTTTTAGACTTGACAAAGAAGTCCTCCACCGCGCCGACTAGTATGAAATCTGCAGAAATCTCATTTCCGATTTTAGCCATTTCAGAGGCTGGGGTGTTGCCGTCCAAGATCCCCTGCTTCTCAGAGGCTACCTGACTAATGAATTCTCTATCAAGCACTGTAAATTTCTGGGTCTGAACCAGATAGTTATTAATTCCTTGAGTTAGCAATCTGTTAAAGCGTTCAGTGTCACCCTCAACATCGAAAAATGTAAAAGGTAGAACCGCAATTCGCGTTCGCATCGATTCTTTAGGCAGTTCAAAGACTGCTACTTGAGCCTTTAGTTTTACGACATCCCAGCCGTCACTATTTTTCGATTTCTTAAGTACTTCATAAGACTTAATTCCGCCCTTAGTTTCGTCTATCATTTCTTTTAAATAGTCTTGGGTGTACTTCGGCGTATTATCTTCGGGTTCCTTTTCTCGTCTCGCAGGAGCGGGCCTGCCTTCTGCTTCGGCTGCGGCCGCGGCAAGAGCCTCAAAAAATTCCCCAAGGGCTTCTATTTCTTGCGCCTCTTGTGATTTTTCATCACCGCTCATTGTAGTAATTACTGTTTTAGTCTGAACATTTTTTCCATTCACCATAGAAATTGCTTGAGTCAACGCATTATTTGTTGCCTCTTCTAAGGACATTCCTACTCCAGTTACCGTGACCTCTTTAAATGTGACTGCCGAGTGTGAGATCCCCTGAAATAGACAAAGAAAAATGAGGGGTAGCCAAATTTTTATATCAGTTAGTCGCTTCAACATTCTCAACTCCTTACGCAAAGACTATAAATCAAAGTCGTCTTCAGCCGCCTCTAATTCAGGGTCGTCAGCTCCGTCAATGCCTTCTGCCTTCGCACGTTTTCTAATTAGATTCATGGTCTTTTGTAAGGTTTTCATGTAGGTCGGTAAATTTGGTACGACTTTAGAGACACCTCCAATTTGTGTGAAAGCCGATAGAGGGCTGGCCTTAATGCCATTTACCATACGTTTGGTGACAGGCACTAATTGCACCGTTCCTATGAGACCTTTAGCTGCGAGCGGTAAAGACTGCGCGTAGTAGACCTGACCTTCCGCTGAGATTACGGTGCTTTGATTGTTTAGGTCAGCTTCAATCGATTTACTTGCATCATTAGACGTTTTAATCGAGTTCTTCATTCTATCCGCTTCATCAATGCCGGGATCGTTTGCGTATTCAATTGCTTTCTCAATTTGCGCAGCCTCGGTATTTTTACCGAGCGCTTTATTCAATAAGGCTAACGCGGAAAGGTATTGATTTGATGACTTGAAGAATTTGCTGACGAGTTCAGTTTTGCCGCCCTTTAAGTCAAACTCTTCGGCACCCGTGCTAATACCGGGCACGCTGGGGATTTTTGGTAGGCCGAATGCTATTGCCTGAGTACAAAATCCAACTGTCATCGTTAATAGGAACAAGCCTATCAATAATCTGGAATACATTTAGAAACCTCCTTTTGATCTAACATTTTCGAGCAAACCGAGTGCCGCCTTTCCGACGGTATTAAATAATGCGTTATTGACGGCTTCTTCTGGGTTTGAACCCTTACCTTTTGCCATGACTTTACTGACTTTCCCAGCGCTTCTCGGCCTTTTTCTCCAGGTACTAATATCATCTATATCAGACTTTCCTTTTTTCTTAAGGAAAGTTTGTAGGCTCATCGTTTTTAAGGTAACGGTGGCACTATCCATACCCGTCGCAGGGTCTTTCTCTTGCCTGCCTACATCGAATACCCCAAGAATGTAATTTGGTGTTTCTTCCTGCTTCAATACCCGATTAATTGCTTTTATCGATTTGGACGAAGGTTTTCCTTTAGTAGCTAAGGTTTCCATGATCTCATCAATCAAGTCATCGTCTAGAAAACCATCCATTTCTACCATGGTATAGTCGGCGTCTTCCATGGGGCCGGCCATGGCTCCGGCGATGACTGAGATGTGCCCATGTGCAACTTTGTATGTAACTTTTTCGGATTCTTGGGTAGTACTACCTCCGGTAGTACTTATGTTTGTCTCTGTACTCGAGCTTGATATGGTGGTATCGGTATCCGTCGACGCTTCAGTTTGGTCTACATCGATATTTGTCTTCATTTGATTGATTTGAACAACCTTGGCATCTTTTTGCTTCACTTTCTGAACTTGCCGAGCAAAAGCCACGAGCAGGATGTCGCCTATTTCCGTCGCCTCGTCATCGCTCGATTCTTGCATAGCCACTTCAAAGGCAGCTTCTTTAATTTTAGCTTTTATTACTACTGAAAACTCACTAGTAGCGAAGTTGAATTCCTCATCGATAGGATCACCACATCTCACGAACTCATTTAAGTTACTTTCAACTTCTTCTTTAATTTTTTTATAGTTTTTGATTTGAGCACTAGAAAAAGTGTCTTTATATTTGTCTAGCGCATTAACGCAGGCCGCCTCAATCGCTTTAGCTTTAATCTTTTTCTTATTTGTGTCAAATGAGCCGAACTCACTGGTATCAATTGTGGCGCTACCAGTAGCTTCAAATGCATGCGTGATACCGACAGAGAAACTTATTATCAGTGCTATAATCGTTGACATAAGAAACGGAGCCATAGTGATTTCCTGAATTATTATCGATCTATCAAACTACTTCATATGGTATTCCTTGGCAATATTTTGTTCACGCTATTTTCTTTCCATAACGTAGATAATTTATGATCATGTTAACTACTTAAGGCTTCATGCATAATAGAGAGGATGTTATATATTCAGGAGTGCGGCGCGTGAAAATGAGTCTAGGAACTCACTTCATATTACTAATTTCACTCATCTTTAGCAGTTTTTCGTACGCAGAAAAGCTCGTCGTATCATATGCGGGTTTTTCTTTTTCAGGGAACTATATTGATAAAGATGTTGGTATTCGGTTTACTGAGAATATCCTTGAGAAATCCAGTGGATCGCTGAATGTTATTTCTAAAAGTTTACTAGATGAGATTCAAAAAAGTAGCCCTAAGCATTTTGATTTGAGCTTTGATTATGCCGATCTTGATGAGGGGAATGCGAAGGCTATTGTTATGGCTGTAACGCTCGATAACGAGTACTACTTCCGAGAGTTTGAACCGCTTACTAAAACCTATATCAATAACGTACAAATGTTTTTTCAGATTATGTTTTACAACTTTAATACCAAGCGACTGATAGCATCAATTCCTTATGATGTAACAATGCCATTTCTCACGAAAGAAGAAATTTCGGAGCAACAGATTACCGATGAAATTGAAAAGTTCTACACCGTAGGTCTCAAGTCAGCCGATGATGGTGTGGTGATTAATGCCTTTACACAGGTAAGGAAGATACTCAACGATTATCAATTAAAGGACAAATACAAATTTAGGATAGGGGTAAGGAGCATCACAGTTGAAGACAAGGCAAAGGCACATATACCTGAAATATTTCTGAAAAACCCCAGCGCATTCGAGAATATACTAGCTCAAAGTTTCGCGGGAAGGCTAGCGGCGCATAATGATGTTGCTTTGGTTCCTTACACCGAAGGAATGGCGATCGGCGGTGCGATGAAGCAACAGTTTGTGAATAGCGACACGATTTATGACATCGCTTTGCCCCAACCCGAGTACGTAATAGACTTAACATTGAGAGGTTATAAGAAAAAGTTAGCGAAAACTTCTGCTGTTGAGAACTTGTTTTGGTGGGCGTCTTTTATCAATGTGAGAATTTCACAGCCTGATTTGAACAAAGTTTATTTGGACGAAAAATTAAAGAATCTCCTGAAGAAAAAAATTCCTGCACAGATAACGGAAATTGACGATTGGTATAAATTTTACATGTCTACTATTCAATTGTTTGATAGGTTCGGACAAAATGTATCCAATCCTAATGGCGCTTGGACCAAAAAAGCGTCGAAAAACAAGGAACTGTTTAGTAATTTAAAGGGCCTAGATCCGCTACTTCGAAAGCTCAGATGATTATTCAACTTAAAATTAGTTTTATCTAACAAACTCAAATAGTTATAACTCGTCATCGATAGATCGAACTAGGGCCATAGTCTTTCAAGCGCGCTTCAAAAAGGTATGATTCTTTTGTAGTATAATATACACGTCCAAAGCATGCATTTGGGACTTTCTTTACATGTTAGAAATCTTTTTTGGGTAAATTATTTAATGAGAAAATACCTACACATAAATGTGAAAGACAGGAGCGTTCGGGAGGAAGAATTCTCTGGCGAGCAAATCGCCAAGGCCGGGCGGTACTTTATTGCTAAAACTTTACTAGAAATGGATGTCGCAAAAAATGATCCCCTCGGACCAGACAATCCTCTTATCTTCTCTGCGGGACCCTTCGCGGGAAGTAATTTCTCTAATGCGAATAGAACGAGCGTTGGCTGTAAGAGCCCGCTAACGGGTGGAGTGAAAGAATCAAATGCCGGTGGTTCGTTTGGTCTAGCGATGGGACAGCTGGAAATCGCGGGATTTACTCTAAACAATGCCAGTGAAGACTGGATGGTACTTTATATCAAGGCCGACGGCACGATGGAATGGAGTTCTGCGCAACCGTATATGGGGACAGGTAACTTTGAGTGTGCGGCAATGCTTCACGAAAAGTATGGCCCTAAGGTGAGCTTAGCCATCTGCAGTTTAGTCGGGGAGTATGGGGGACTTCTTGCCGGAATTGCCATGAGTGACACAGATCAGAGGCCAACCCGCTTAGCGGCGCGTGGAGGTGTGGGAGCTGTAATGGGGGCGAAAAAAATCAAGGCGATCGTTTTAGACTTGGCCAAAATGCCGGGGTTTTCTGATCGTAAGCAGCTTTTAAAAGGAATTAAAGAGTACGGGAAAATGATCCGTGCAGATGACGCCACTATGGCACTTCGAGATTACGGTACTGCGATGATGGGTGATTACACAAATCATGTTGGCGGACTACCAACAAATAATTTTAGTGCAGGAAGCCAAACTAATGGTGCTTCTAATACATTTAAGATGGGTGGAGAACACATACGCGAAAGGAACTTGAGTAGGGGAGGCGAGGTTTCCCACGCCTGCATGCCTGGCTGCATGATCGAGTGTAGTAATGTGTATGCCGGCGAGGATGGAGAAGAAATCTCTTCTCCGGTTGAGTATGAGACGCTAGGTATCATGGGAACTAACTGCGGTATTGAAGATCCTGACGATTTAGCTCGTTTAAATTGGATCGCGAATGACCTCGGTATCGATACAATCGAAACTGGCGCCATGATGGGCGTGCTTCTGGATGCGGGGCTTGCAGAATTTGGGGACACAAATTTTCTTACGTCGGTACTGGAAGAAATCCGTGCTGGTAGTGAAAAAGGTAAACTCTGGGCGCGTGGAACTGGTCATGTTGGACAATTTTATGGTGTTAAAAGAGTTCCGGTGATTAAAAACCAAGGAATTAGTGCGTACGATCCCAGAGTTATCGAAGTTACAGGTATTTCCATGATGACCACAGCCCAAGGTGCTGACCATACCACAGGAAACGCCGCTAAATTTGAATGTAGTGGCAAAGGTGTGGATGATCTGGTCGCGGCTAGTATGGAGATGCAAGTAGTGTGCGCTACAGCAGACTCGCTGGGTCTCTGTGTCTTTGGGCGCTCAGTAACTAATGCCAATGTTGAAATGATCGTGGATCTTATTAATAAGGCAGTAGGCACAGAGTTAGATACAGAGTTCTTTTATAGGTTAGGTCGTGAGACATTGTTACACGAGGCTGATTTTAATAGAGCGGCAGGCTTTGAAGAAAAAGATGATGAGTTACCAGATTTTTTCTATGAAGAGGCACTCTCTCCAAGTAACCAAGTTGCGCGTTTTCACTCCGGCGAAGTAAATGCTGCATTGAGACAATGGTGGCAATCTCACACCGCATAGTAATTTGATTAAACTAGCAGAGATTGTCTTAATAGAGTGAGTTTTAAAATAAAAAAAACTAGGGTGCTTTTCCCAGTCCTATGGGTGCTTTTTTTCGCTCAGATTTCTGTGGCGCAGAATGAACCGGGGACAGTACCTGAATTTTCACTAGCGCGTTATATGGGGACGTGGTATCAAATCGCTTTTATCCCAAATCGATTTCAAGCGTTTTGCGTCAGCGAACCATCCGCAGAATACTCTCTTCTGAGTCCTGGCCGGATTAGTATCATTAATGCCTGTCGAGATCGCGATGGAGTTTTGCGCGTGGCTGAAGGTCAGGGAAGGCTTAATAAGAAGTACTTTGATCCCGCTCGATTGCAGGTCCGGTTTGCACCTGCGTGGCTCGGCTTTTTATCGGCGGTATGGGGCGATTACTGGGTGCTGGACATAGATTCAGATTACAGTGTTGTTCTAGTCGGCTCTCCTGACCGTCAGTATCTCTGGGTATTGGCGAGAGACAAGAGTATTTCCAAGGAGATCTATAAAAATTTACTTCAAGTTGCGCAGAAGAGAGGCTTTAATCCAGACCTCATGGTAGTAGGTGAGGGAAGCGTAAACTGAATACATTTAGGTGTGGTGGTCTTAATGTTGTTCTCAGTATTTTGTTGGGCAGAAGTTTAATATTCTAAGGTTCGCGCTTGATGTTAAATAAGCTGAGATAGAGTTCGGGCTAACATTGCAGAATAGGAGGATCTAGTCGTGAGGCCAATAGATTATTTCGAAAGAGGGGTAAGAAAAAGTCCTAGCAGGGATTTTTTAGTCAGCGAGGATATAACGTACAGTTATAAGGAGGCTGATAAGCTAATTGATAGCACAGCCAAAGGATTATATGCAGCGGGTTTTGAATTTGGTGATTCAGTAGCGGTTTATTCGCACAATCATGCCACCGCGGTCATTGGGGTGTTTTCAGTTCTACGGGCAGGTGGAGCGTGGATACCTGTTAATGTGAGGAATAGCGCTAGCAGTAATGCAGAATATATGCGTTATACCAAGACACGATGGATTTTTTTTCATTCTGAGGTTGTTCATCTCGCTCAAGAAGCTATAGATCTTATCCCCGATCTGAAAGGAGTAATATGCCTGGATAGTCCTGATATGGGGTTTCCTTCTTTGCAAGCTTTTTGCGCGAATGGTAAAAAATCGGATATTCCAGACTGGTCAGATCCTCACGGGAACCCGAATGCGATATTTTCGAGATGGCCCACAGGAGGAACCACCGGACCTTCTAAAGGAGTGGAGATTAGTAATGCTAACGTTGTGACTATGGTCGAACTCGGACTCAAACACTATGTTGGCAACGAGCCGGATGATATTGTTCATCTTGCCGTGGCACCAATTACTCATGCGGCAGGCATTATCATTAATATTTTTGCGCCTGTCTCAGGCACCACTGTGATTCACAAAAATTTTGATGCTACTGCAGTATTAGAGAGCATCGAGCAAGATAGAGTGACGCATATATTTTTGCCTCCAACTGCGTATTATGCCCTTTTAGATCATCCTAAAGTGGGTGATTATGATTGCAGTAGCTTAAGGCAGATCTTGATTGCTGCAGCTCCAGTCTCTCCCGATAAATTTAAACGTGGTGTAGACGTTTTTGGTCCCGTTATCTGCCAATGTTACGGACAGGCCGAGGCTCCGATGTTGGTTTCAATGCTATCTTGTCAGGTCGTGGCAGATGCTGCGCGAGGAGTAAAGCCAGAGCGATTAAAGAGCTGCGGTGAAATAACATCGTGTACGCAAGTCGCAATACTTGACGATAAAGGCACCATTATGGATGTTGGTGAACGCGGTGAGATCTGTTGTCGTGGTCCTCTCGTGACCCCGGGTTATTTTGAAAAACCTGAGGCGAATATCGAAGCAAGACAATTTGGATGGCACCACACGGGTGATATAGGGTATTTGGATCAAGATAATTTTCTTTACATCGTTGATCGCAAGAAGGATATGATAATAACCGGAGGTTTTAACGTTTTTGCGACTGAAGTTGAAGCGCCTATTCTTGCTATGCCTGAAGTGCTGGAGTGTGCTGTCATAGGTGTTCCTGATGAAAAATGGGGAGAGTTAATCAAAGCGGTAGTGGTGTTGAATTCTGGCCAAAAAATTGATGAAAGTGATGTCATTGCTGTTTGCCGTGAGAAGCTAGGGGGCGTGAAAACCCCCAAATCGGTTGAGTTTTGGGATGAAATCCCCAAAACTGCGGTAGGCAAAACCGATAAGAAAGTTATTCGTAAAAAGTTTTGGTCGGAAGATGGAAGGGCGGTCAATTGAATGATCGATCGCCTATCGCATTGATAAGTGGCGCCGGTAGCGGCATTGGCCGAGCGACAGCGCGTAAATTTTTGTCTAATGGGTATCGGGTTATATTGGTAGGCCGCACCAAAGGTACACTGTTAGAAACTGCGTCTGAGTCCCCTTCTGCCGATGTCAGAGTATGCGATGTAACTGATGTGATAGCGGTAACGGAAGTTTTTAAAAAAGTCGAAAGCGATTATGGCAGACTAGATGTTTTATTTAATAATGCTGGGATAAGCAGCCCAACAAGCTTGATTGATAAGATTTCAATTGATACTTGGATGGATGTTTTACACACGAATATTACGGGTTCCTTTCTACTCGCTCAGGCAGCATTTCGTTTAATGCGAACTCAGTCACCTCAAGGAGGACGAATTATTAACAACGGCTCGATCTCGGCTCAAGTACCGAGACCAGGCTCTGTACCCTATACGACGACAAAGCATGCGATTACCGGTCTCACTAAAAGTCTGTCTTTGGATGGGCGTGAATTTAATATTTGTTGTGGACAAATTGATATAGGAAATGCGTTAACTGAAATGGCTGTGCCTATGACACGAGGAGTTAAACAGGCGAACGGAGCCATAGAGAAAGAACCTACTATGAATGTCGAACATGTCGCGGATGCAGTTTTGCACATGGCAAATTTACCCTTGGAGGCCAATGTACAATTCATGACAGTGATGGCATCGAAAATGCCCTTGATTGGCAGAGGGTGACTGCTCCATAATTATGACCTCCAGTTAATAATGGTCTATTTGGAACAATTGTTCTTGAAGTGTGGCTCAAAAGTGCTACTGTCTCCTCAAGTTCTGGAATATTGAGGGGGGTGCTGAATGGAGTTTTCAGTGATAATTGATCCTAACATTAATGACTGGGATCTCGTTCGATATGCTGAAGAGTTAGGGTACGACCGTGCCTGGATTCCTGATTCCCAGATGATTTGGTCGGATTGCTACGCGATTTTAGCCTTGGCTGCGGCGAACACATCTCGAATTAAAATTGGGACAGGAGTTTCTATTCCTGGAACGCGTATTGCGCCTGTCACTGCTCATTCTATCGCCACAATCAATCAATTGGCGCCCGGAAGAGTATTCCTCGGACTAGGTACCGGCCATACTGCGATGCGAGTTATGGGCCAAAATCCCATGCCAGTGCGAGAATTTCGTGAGTACCTCCGAGTAGTTAGAGCCTTACTCGGAGGTGAGGCTGTTGACTATACCTATCGAGGACGAACACAAGAAATCCAATTCCTTCATCGGGAGCGTTACTACCTAAATTTGGATAATCATATCCCTATTTATGTTGCGGCCAATGGTCCAAAAGCTTGCGAAGCAACAGGAGCTTACGGTGACGGTTGGGTAACTATCGGCGGAGATTCGGATGAAGTTTCAAGTCGATTAGAGCAAATTCAAGGTGGCGCGCAAGCTGTAGGTAGGACAATAGGCGACGATTTTTTTACCTCGTTTCTAACCGCTCCTAGTATATTGAGGCCTGGAGACAAATTAACAGACGATAGAGTAATTGATGAGATTGGCTCGTGGGTGACAACTGAGCTCCATTTCTTCTATGAGATCTGGAAAAAGGCCGGTGAGCCAGAGGATCTCGTACCTCCACATTTCGCTAATCTTTGGCAGGAATACGTTAGTCGGGTCAACAATTATTCACTGCCAGAAAATGCCCGCTTTAGACAGATCCATCTTGATCACGCCACTCATCTGGTACCAGAAGAAAGGAAATTTGTGACTCCAGATGCTATCGCTGCTTCTGCTTTAGTCGGTAGCCCCGACGAAATAATCGAAAAAATAAAGGAAAAAGAGCGAAACGGCGTGAAAGACATAAGTATTATGCCCTCGGCGGACACTGCGCGGAAAGTCTACAGAGATTTCGCGGAACTTGTGATCCCCGCATTCCGATGAAGCTAACACGGGAACGATTTCGAAGTTGACACTATATCTTTGGTCAAGATAAATATAACATTTTCGTAACACTAACAGTTAAGACAAATTGCCTAGGAGAAAGACATGAAATTTGCGGTAACTATAGACCCTAATATAAATCGTTGGGATTTAATCAGGTACGCTGAGGAGTTAGGCTATGATCGCGCGTGGGTCCCTGATTCTCAAATGATCTGGTCGGATTGCTACGCAACGTTGGCGCTCGCCGCGGTAAATACCAAACGAATTGAAATCGGTACGGGTGTGGCAATACCTGGAACTAGAATTGCTCCGGTTACTGCTCATTCGATCGGTACGATTAATCAGTTAGCGCCCGGCCGGACATTCCTAGGGATAGGAACAGGGCACACTGCAATGCGTGTGATGGGACAGGATCCCATGCCAGTTAAGGAATTTAGAGAATACCTGAGAGTCTTGCGATCGTTACTTGATGGTGATGCGGTGGATTACACTTTCCGCGGGAGAACTCAAGAGATCCAGTTCTTGCATCGCGATCGCTATTACTTAAATTTGGATAATAAAATACCTATTTATGTCGCCGCAAATGGACCTAAAGCGCTGGAGGCGACCGGAGCTTACGGTGATGGGTGGGTGACTATTGGCGGTGCCCCAAATGAAATATCGGATAAGCTAGAGCGTATACATGGTGGTGCTGCCGCAGTAGGACGATCACTGGATGATAACTTTCAAACATCGGTATTAACTGCAGGCTGTGTACTCCGTCCTGGTGAGAAATTGACCGATGATCGTGTTATTGACGAGGTAGGATCCTGGGTGACGTGCGAGTTACATTTTTTCTATGAGATTTGGAAAAAGTACGGAGAAAATGATGACATGGTGCCCGCTCATTTTGCGAATGTTTGGGAAGAATACGTCGATCGAGTCAGTAAGTTCTCCTTGCCTGAAGATGCACGCTTCCGGCAAATACATGACGGTCATTGCACTTACATGCAGCCGGAGGAGAGGAAATTTGTTACGCCGGAAGCAATAAAGGCTACGTGCCTAGCAGGTACTCCCGAAGAAATTATTGAAGAGATGAAGGCGAGAGAAAAATCGGGATTGCAGGAGTTGAATATCCTTCCCGATGCCGATCAGGCGCATAAAGTATATCGAGATTTCGCAGAATTAGTTATGCCCGCATTTCGTTAGTTGCCAATTTTGTAGCTCCTCCTTGATGAGGGGCTACAAACTATTTTTTAAGCTGCTCTGTTGTGATTTTAGTCGCGCCACCTGTTTCAGCAGGATTGATCAAATCAACTTGAAAACGAGCAGGCAATAGATTCACATCTGCCACAGCGTGAGTGCCAGCCACTGGGTAATGAGTGTTCAGACCTTCATGACCTAGGGCGTTAGAGTCAAATATCTGGTCGGAAGGCTCACCACGGATGACAGTTTTAAATGTATAATTTGCCTCAAATTGGACGAGTTTGATTTGCTCATCTAACACGCAAGCATTCAAAGCTGGAGAATATTTCACGACGCCGCCGGACCCAATCAGTGGGCTGCAATTACCGATACTAATATCTGCAATTATTTGGTCTTCATGGCGAATCGTTCCATTTACCCGGTCGTAAGTTTCCCTGCACGATACTCGTGCTAAAGATGCATTGAAACCGTAGCGTGCCGCGAAGAGCTTGAGCGCCGCATCGTTGTCACAAAATGATTTAATTATAAGATGTCTCGGTTTTATTCCAGTGCGACAAGCAATTCCAATGTAAGCAAGATTGAAAGCGCCAGTTATTTCGTGCTCTCCTGAGACGAATGTTACGCTGAAAAGAGCGGGAATACTGGGATGGAGACTCGCCGGTAAAATTGTCTCAGCAACGCTCATTTTAAGCTCGTACAGTGTGTAAAAGATCTCTGCATTTGTAATGTTAATAGCGGAACCATCGCTCACATCTAGAGGAGTTTTGCTTACTGGAATAGTTTCAGGGTCGCCACATCCATAGAGTAACTCTGGATATCTCATGTGTTTACTACCGCCGGTATTTCATCTTCACTAAAATGCGGCATAACTTCTTTCGCAAAAAGACGCATGCTATTAAGGACTTCTTCTTGGGGCAGATGCTCTCGTGCTTGGACCATGAAAATTATTTGGTCGGCTCCAGCTTCTTCCCAGAGTCTGATTGTTTTAATTATCGTAGCTGGGTCTCCAAAACACAGCCCGCTTGCAGGCGGATTTTTCTTATCGCCTGGGGCGTTCGGATCCTGCCTTAAAGAGCCCAAGAGGCCCAGGGCTTTGTAACTGTTGGCGGGATACGCCTCAGATATTTCTACCGTTTGGCCCGCCATATAGCCAAAGGTTCCTATCAGCTCGTTTCCCTTTTGCTTTGCGTATTCACTATCTTCGTGACAATACATCCAATTAGCGATCGCCACTTGGTCGTTGATAAATTCACCTACGGGCTCGCATGTTTTTATATGTTCTCGGTACTCTTGAATTCTGGGAACATTGCGCTCAACATCGGATATTGAAAGAATTAACGCGCCCATTCCTCTATCAGCTGCATCTAATTCAGTGCCAGGAGCAGTGACCGCTACCCACATAGGCGGATGCGGCTCTTGCACTGGCTTAGGTAGGACACACCGTTCCGGCATACTGAAATAATTACCTTTATATGAAAATCTTTCTTGGGTCCACATTTGGGGTATGACTCGGCAGTATTCGTCCCAGCTTTTTTTCGTATCATCAACATTAGCCTCAAAGCCACCCAGTTCGTTCCAAGTAGAAGAACGCCCCGTGCCGAACTCAACGCGACCATTGGAAAGCATGTCAAGATAAGCAGCTTTCTCAGCCCATCGGATAGGAGAGTGCATTGCGGGAACGCATGTTCCAATACCAAAGCACACTCGGATATCCTTAGTTTCTCTAGCTACCGCGGTAAGGAACATATCGGGACAGCTAGAATGGCTGTATTCTTCAAGAAAGTGATGCTCCACGCACCATACGCTCGAAAAACCTAACTGATCGGCAAGTACTGTTTGCTCAATAGCATTTTCAATGACCATACGTTGATTCTCGGTAGTGAAAGGCCGAGGAGTTGACAGTTCATAGAATAAACCGAATTTCATAACTTAGTTTCGCCTTGCATAATATCGCATTAGTCGTTCATGGCTTGATAGACGTCATACTCCACACGCCCAGGCAGAATTCTCCCTTGACCCACACATATAATATTGTTTACCCATTTGTATCGCTCGTCACCGGTTTGCATAAGTATTTCTGTAAAGAAGTATTGATCCCCGATTTCTGTGGAACCTTCTCCGGTACTGAGGGCGGCTTGCACTGCGGCAGTCATCTCCAGCTTGCCTTTATATTCTACAAATATGTAAGCGCCATCATGTGTTTCAAAGGTAGCTCTCACGTCAAGGTGTCCATAGTCCTCACAAAGCGTTAACCAGTCTGCGGCAGCATGTTTTCTGATGGTTCCCTTTAGCTTAGGGCCTTGAAATTCGCCACCTTCGACTTCAACTATTAATCTGTTCCCAAAAGGTCCCTCACCGACATCCAATCCTGGCAATAAATTCGCGTGATACGATAATAATTTTTCCATTCTCATGACTCGATTCTCCTAAGTATGTTTGTGACTTTCATTGTCATTTGCTTTATCTGCTGTCAGTTTAGTTTAGTTTAGTTTGTCGATTATGCAATTTCTTTCAGCAGCTCTCT
>Ga0315320_10001873_pt1 | contig 17486 bp, 13 predicted proteins | sample M140m21515metaG_FD_203458 | JGI IMG/M metagenome (GOLD analysis project Ga0315320, IMG submission 203458) | Ammonia-oxidizing marine archaeal communities from Monterey Bay, California, United States - M1 40m 21515 | ecosystem: Environmental > Aquatic > Marine > Coastal | place: USA: California... | reverse complement strand
CCTGCCATTCACCAACACTATCATCAGCCTGTAAGATTTGTAAATCGGTTGCAGAAGGCAGCCAAACAAACTTTGCGCTTTGCTTTAATCGTACCGGGATACTTACATCAATTTGCCGCGGGCTCATACGTATCCCGGCGGCTTCCCACTCATCGGCAAGATGCAGGCGTGGATGTACATCTTGCCGAGTGTTGGTCGCGAGGCGTAGTGGGTTTAGCAAACTAGGCAGCCCGCCATCGTCTTGATAGCTAAGTTGCAGCTGCAAGCGATCCATCGCGAACTTTGGCCCAGTTAGCGTAACCTGCGAGTGATTAATGAAACGGGCTTGCGCGACATCGATGATGTGAGTGCTTGCTGTTTCGCCAACAATCGCAATGTCGCGATAGTCCAACACGTGCACGCTCTCGGTAATACGTTCGAAAGTAAGCTTCTGCAGCGGCTGAGCCCGGTTTATATCTTTAAGTAGATAATGCGCATCGCCTGGTCGCAGCCAATCGAGTTCGCTCGGTGACACAATAAAATCAATGCGGTCTTGAGTGCTGTCGGCGTCGAAATGAACCGCGATACTTGCCGAGCACTGACTCGCAGTGAAGTTTTGTAATTCTGAGTTGGAGCCTCGGAACCAAATAGAAATGGTGTCGCCACTTGACGGATTGGTTAGTTTCCATCCATCGGGTGGGGTGACGCGCAATGTAAAATTGTTTTGACCCAATCCTTGTTGAGACAAAGTCGTGACATCAAACTTGACTTGGCGGTCTACTGAAATCGCACCTTGGACTTGATGCCACAAGAAGAAGGCGCAGCATACTGCAATAGCTTTGCGAATAATATCGTCTGTGAAAAGGTTGATGATACGGTTCATGGTTGACCTCTCTGTTCGTCTTGAACATCGTCACTTTTCTCTGTGGCAGGTGCTGACAATAGCTTGTTCAACATTCCTTCAATATCGTTGTGCGCTAGAGGCTTGTGCATGACCCCTTCTACAGCAATACCGATTTCTCCGGTTTCTTCGCTGACAATAATAACCACGGCATCAGATTTTTCGCTGAGTCCCATAGCTGCGCGATGACGTGTGCCATAATTACTCTGGACATCAGTCGCTGTAGTCATCGGTAACACGCACTTTGCTGCAATGATTTGCGTGCCACGAATTAACACCGCGCCATCGTGCATAGGCGCTGACGGGAAAAAAATAGTCTCAAGCATCATCGAGCTAACTGGCAACTCGAGTTTCACACCATGTTCACTAAATGGTTTTAACGAATGTTGGCGCTCGATAGCAATGAGAGCACCAGTACGTTGCAAGGACATGCGCTTACATGAGGTGCTAATCATCGCCACCGAGTTAATGGTGATGGCACCAGTGCGGAAACGCCGGAACAATCTTTCGCCTTGATTGAATCGCGAAATGCCAACGCGAATCTCTTCTTGGAACAAGATTACAACGATTACTGCAAGTCCTGGAGCAACTAGTGACAGAATAAAGGTGATTACGCTTAAGCCGCCCGGCAACACAAACTCGAGGGCGCCAAGCACAAGTCCTGAGAAGATAACGAAGGTTATGAGTCCCTGCAGCAATCGAGAGCCCCGCGTATTGCGAATAAATCGCAAAATAGCGTAGATAACTACACTGAGAATTAAAATCTCAATTGCGTCCGAGAAGTGAAATGCGCTTAGCTGCATGCTTGAGCTATTTTAACCGCATCCCAATTCATTCCGCCACAATGGAGTCGCAAATATTCTGCACCCTGGTAGGCGCAAATACTTGCGGCACCAGCTGTCGCTCCATCACGCTGCGCAGCAGCCCTTTCAGGAAGTACGCTGGCAAGAAACGATTTGCGAGAAGGGCCTGCTAATACAGGGAATCCGAGACTGCGGAATACATTTAGGTGGTGGATAATCTCGAAGTTCTGGCGTGCATCTTTGGCAAATCCAAGGCCAGGGTCGATGATGATTCTTTCTGGATTAATGTCTTCGTTTAAGCCGAGATTGATGCGCTGCGCCAATTCGTCGCAAATTTCACCAATTAAATAATCATAGTTGCAATGCTGATGCATAGTTTTAGGCGTCGCGCGACTGTGCATTATCACCACTTGGGCATCATGCTTTGCAACAACCGCTGGCATGTCCGCGTCGCTAAAAGCCGACACATCATTAATCATTACCGCGCCAACAGCAAGGCAATGATCGGCAACTATTGCATTGCGCGTATCAATCGACAGGGGAACATCTAATGGTGACAAAACGCGCATCGCATTACTGAGTAAATCAATTTGCGTAGGGGCATCTACTTCTTCAGCGCCAGGGCGGGTAGATTCAGCGCCAAGATCGAGGATGTTCGCACCCTCGTCAATTAATTGTTGGCAGTGCTTGAGCAAATGGGCGTCGCTCGTTTGGTAAGTGCCACCATCGGAAAAAGAGTCCGCTGTCAAATTAACAATCGCCATAAATTTGGCCTTAGCAATAGGGCGGGTATTAGCTCCCTCGGCGTAAAGCAATGCCTGGTATACGTCAGCGGCTGCGCTGTCATTCAGGTCGGCTTCGCAACAGTCGCCATGGCGCAGATACAACGAACTGCCGTCATCGAGCAAGCGTTGCCAATGAAAACCTTTGCTCGCTAGGGCACTACGGGCAGCTTGACTCTCTAAAGTCGCTGCCCGCCACTCAAACTCATTCAGCTTGAGGGCTGTTGTCTTCGGCAATAGTCTCATTAGCTGCGTCGGCTCCAGGCACTGGAGGCGGGACGGATGGCATCTCAACAACCGTTTTTGTTTCTTCACGTAAATCCTCAACGCTGGTGCCTTTCATCAAGGCCGTAAACTCTTCGCTGTTGATGGTTTCGTATTTTATTAGAGCCTCGGTGACGGTTTGAATTAAATCATGCCTATCGCGAATGATGTCGTTTGCACGGAGTTGCTGGTCAGAAACAATTTGCGCTACTTCCTTATCAATGAGTTGCGCAGTTTTTTCTGAGTACATACGTTCTCCCATGCCCCATTCGTTTTGCTGCAAGTCGAGGTTGATAGGGCCCAACGAGCTCATGCCAAAGCGTCGCACCATAGTGTGCGCAAGCTTGGTCGCCCGCTCTAAGTCGTTGGAGACGCCAGCCGAGGTGTCATTTAAGAAGGGCTGTTCGGCAGCATAACCACCAAATAAAACACATATTTCATCGAGAAGTTGTTTCTTCGACCAGTTGTAATGATCTTTTTCTGGCAAGAAGAAAGTCGCTCCAAGAGCATTTCCGCGCGGGATGATCGTTATTTTGTGCACAGGATCAGAGTGCTCCATGAAGTAACTTACAACGGCATGGCCTGCTTCGTGAATTGCGGTCTCGCGCAAATCTTTTTCGTCCATGGCATGTGACTTCTTTTGACGACCAAAGCGCACTTTGTCGCGCGACTCCTCGAGATCGTCTTGAGATACGTGGCGGTGGCCAGACATCGCCGCAATAATTGCTGCCTCGTTAAGCAATGCAGCCAACTCAGCGCCAGAAAAGCCAGGAGTGCCTTTAGCGAGGCTCTTTAGGCAAGTGTCAGGGTGCATTTTGACCAGGCCAGCATGCACCTTCAGTATGGCTTCGCGTCCTTTAACATCAGGAAGATCAACTGTAACCTGACGATCGAATCGACCCGGGCGCAATAACGCGCGATCTAGAACATCGGCGCGGTTAGTCGCTGCGATTACGATAATACGTTCATCCGAACTAAAGCCGTCCATTTCAACGAGGATTGCGTTTAGTGTTTGTTCGCGTTCGTCGTTGCCGCCGCCAGTGCCCTGACCACGCTTGCGACCAACTGCATCAATTTCATCTAAGAAAATGATACATGGCGATTCTTTGCGCGCTTGCTCAAATAAATCACGAACACGGCTTGCGCCAACACCCACAAACATCTCTACAAAGTCAGAACCGCTAATACTAATGAATGGCACGTCGGCTTCACCAGCGATTGCTTTGGCTAGTAAAGTTTTACCTGTTCCCGGAGGGCCCACTAGCAGTACACCACGCGGAAGGCGTCCACCTAGTGAGGTGAACTTACCAGGATTGCGCAAGAATTCGGTTATCTCTGAGACCTCTTCCTTGGCTTCATCAACACCCGCGACATCGGCGAAAGTAACGCCGGTGCGATGCTCTTTGTTATATAAAGTTGCGCGTGATTTTGGGAAGCCCATCATGCCACCTTGTCCGCCACGTTGGCGCATAAATAAGAAGTAGAACAGCAACATGAACAGTAAGATTGGACCGAAGCTATAGAAGAAAGTTGTCCAGCCGCTTGCTGTTTTGGTAGTCAATCCGTTTGGAACATTTAGGACAATGCCGTCGTCTATGGTTTTGCCCGCGGCTTCGAAAGCGCGGTAAATCTCGATCATGTCAAATGTCGAGTTGTCAGAAGAATTAGACTCGATTTCGGCGTAGAGATATTCAGAATGAGTTAAATATTCGGCGAAGAAGCGTTGTTTGATTTCCACGCCCCCTTTTGTCTGCTGAGGATTTATTAATTGCGTAATGCGCAGTGGGTAACCACGCAGCGGCATGATGGATCCTGCATTAACTTGGTTCACAAAATCGCTTTGACTGATTGATCCAATTTCAGCGCCTTGGGCAAGTAAGCGAGTAAGTTCGACGATATCTATACGCACGTCGGGCACAGCGACACGATACTTTTGATTGTCTTCGCCAATGCCTTTTACGAGTTCAACTTCGTAAGTACCGCCTTCGGCACTAGCATTAATCATGCTAACTTCTCCAGTATATAGATGCCCAAGCAAGGCATCGCGAGTCATCTCTTTAGGAGCTGAGTCGCCACCCACAACAGCAAGTAGAATTAACATCCCTAGAAAAACAAGGATGAGCATCACCGAGCGATTGCCTTTCGGCGATTCTTCGTCAGGGTTGTTAGGTTGTGGGTCTTGTGACATTAATTATTATTGGTCAAGTGATCAGCTATTTCTATAACTATTTGTTGAGCGACATCGGCGATGGCTTCGCTAAAAGCATGATTCGTGTCTTCGCCCGTACTGATTAAAAACTCTTGGGTGCGTGAAGCCTTATTATTTAAGACTTTCTGCTCACTACTGTCAAACAGTTGATAACTAATAGTAAGCACGACCATTCCCATATTGACACCGCCGCCACGCGACCATGCCCGCGCTGAGCGGGTAGCTCTGTCAATTGTCAAGTCGAGGCTGTAATCGCAATGCTCTGATTTTAATTGCGCGCCAATTAAGCCATGCAACTGTTGGCGCATGCTTTGAGTTAAAAGGCTCTCGAGGCCGCGAAAGTCACTTTTATTTGATGCCGTAGGCACCGAAAAACTGACATCACTAGCAACGTCACTGCGAATAAGCTGGTACCCGCAACTACTTAGGCTGAATAGCACACCTAATAAAACTAAGCGAAAGTTATTCAGCATATTCGGCTAAACGCTGCATTGCGATTTGCGCCACTGGGTTTGAGCTAGGGATGAGGCCTGCTTTTGAAGTGTCGCCTTGTGACTCTTGGCCACTAGCTAATTTGAAATGATGCTCAGCTCCGGGCTGATTGTCGATAGTTACGTAATACTCGGCAATAGTCAGATGTAACTGTGCGATTTTAGTTACACAGTCGTCAGCGATGGCGAGCATATCGACACGATTTGCTCCAGCAGGGAAAGCCGCGAGGTAGGACTGCGCGGATTTTAAGGCGAAGAGGATTGACTGCTCGTCAGACTTTTCAGGAATGAGCATCATGTAGCGGCATTCCGCAAATCGATATGAGGCGCGGTCCTCCCATCCTAGTGATTGGAAACGCGGGTTAAGCAGCATCGAGTAATAAGGTACGGCAAGTTCGTAGCGGCGGTTTGAGAAATAATCTTCGGCAACACGAGCAATGGCGTGTGCTTGCAGCTCGACATCGGAAGCTAATATCGCTAAATCTTCTAGGATGCGATAGCCATTGCTTGGTGTGCTGAAGACCAAGAAGGTTTTGATTTCACCGTCGATGTATTGATTGGCATAGTCGAGAAGAATTTTCTCTGCAACACGCATTTGAGCGGGCGCGGCTCCGGGCAGGACAAGGTAGTCACTTAGTTGATTAATGGACTCGATTGTGTGGCCAAGATAATGGGCGCTCATGCCGCGCATCAAAGCGTATTCGTGTTTCGCGCCAATGATGAAGTCGTCGGTATCAAAATCAGAGAGTAAATCTCTGCATAGCTCGTAATCTTGTGCGGCGTAGGCTTCGGTGGCTGACTCCAGCTGCGCAGAATTGAGCTGCAAGTAGGCAACAGTGCACGAGCTAGTTAAGCTCGCGATCAAGCACAAAGTTATTAATGAGAATTTCATTGGTTATTAGACATTTCTGATTTTAGATACATTTCCCAAGCCTTCGGCAAACGTTCTAGGTGGTAATGCAAGAAATCGCCCAATAGTGTAATGCAAGCAGGCAAATTGCCCAAGTCATTAGGCAAGTTTGTATCGTCGGCAGTCATTATTTCCTTTAAACTCGCAATTTCGTTGGCAGCGGCTCTTCGCGCGGACTGATTTGGACGCGGGGCACTGCCATTTAGATGGCATCCACCGTCGGCGGGTGAGAACCAATAACGTTCAAATTCTATTTTTTCGGGAAAGACCGGGGCGAAGCCGAGTAATTCGAGAATTTCAAGAATGGCACGCGTCAAAATCATATTGTGGTCACCGCCTTCCGCCAGGCGCTGCAGCCAACGTTGCAGCCACAGAAAAACCTGATGAGAGGCCTGCTCAGTTGGCGCTCCGGCTTCGGCCAATTCGGCCAAAATACCCGCGACGTTTAGCCGTTGCACGTTTTCACTCAATCCGCCCATGCGATCGAGAAGCTTACAGCCAACCAGGTTAAACATCTCAGCCTTTGGACGGCGGCTGATATCTAATTCAACGAGTGCCCAAGTATCGATGACCCCGATTTTGCCGCTCTTAAGTTTGTGCACCCCTTTGGCGAGTACCGAAACCGTGCCGAGCTGCGGAGTAAGCGCGCGGAACACTAAAGATGATTCTGAATAAGGCCATCTGCGCAAAACTATTGCCACGCAAGATAGTTTATTCTGCATCAGCCGCGCCGAACTTTATTTCTATTTTTAGTATGCGGCGCTCGTCAGCTTGCAACACACGCATGCTGACGCCATCAAGCGTTAACACTTCGCCGCTTGTCGGAATGTGCCCCAGTCGATCAAAGAGCAGTCCGGCGATGGTGTCATAATCTTCGTCGTGCGGCAAATGAGATTCGAGTAATTCATTCAAATCAGACAACGCCATTTTCCCTTCAACAATTAGAGTGTGCTCGTTGACATGCACTACTTGTGCTTGCTCTTCTTGCTCGTCGTGTTCGTCTTGAATCTCGCCAACAATTTCTTCAAGGATGTCTTCGATACTGATGACACCCGCCGTGCCACCATATTCGTCGACAGCGACAGCAAGGTGCACACGCTTGTTGCGCATGTCTTCGAGCAGTTCGCTAACTGACTTGGTTTCTGGAATGAAGTACGAATTACGCAGATTATCTTTAATGATGCAGTCTTTCAGTTCGTTGCCTTCAGCAATCAAAGACATGATGTCTTTGAGATATGCGATGCCAAGAATGTCATCGAGGTTCTCGCCATACACCGGTATGCGCGAGTGGCCGGCGTGATTCATAATCTCGAGGCACTCAAGTAAGCTGGCATCACATTGCACGGCCGTTAACTCCGTGCGCGGCGTCATTGCTTTAGCAACGTCAGCTTCGCCAAGTTCGAACACGCGACCAATCATGCGCTGCTCAGATTCAGACAATACTTCTTCGCTATCGATGACTTCGGCATCAAGCGCTAATAATATTTTTTCGATAAGCAATGTTGCTGGATGCAACAGCCAATCACACATGCGCCCTAAGGGTAAAAATAGCATGACCAGATGACGTCCGCGATTTCTGAGTACTAAGGACGGCACGCCTTCAAGCACAAGGCCGGCGCCTAAGGTACCAGCGATAGCGATAATTGCTCGTGTTGTTATGGTAGAGAAATCTTGAAGAATGTAGGTGCTGACGATGGCTGCGGTCGCGACCATAATGACCCGCGCCAAACCACTAGCCCGCGCAATATTAGGGTGACGCGTAAGTTCGGCAGTCAGGCGCGTGCGGATGGCGCCGTCGAGCACGTTTGTTGGATGCTTCGAGCCGGCGGCTTGTAATAAGCTACGTAGTCCGCCGAGAATAGCGCCGAGCATCAACAACAGGATGGGTATGGCTAACACATCTCTATCATACTACAATGTGACGATGAACGACAATTGCCAGATGATTGTGTACAACGCCGGGGCCATCTGGGGCCATTCGGGCGCCGAAGCACTTGCTATTAGCGGCGGTAAAATTTGCGAGGTTGGCTTTGTAGATGCGCTGCGTGAAAAGTGGCAGGCCGAAACGGAGGTTGATGCGCAGGGATTGTTGCTCTCACCAGGATTTGTTGATGCCCACACGCACCCAGCTTTTGCCACGGGTCGCGCCGAAGAGTTTGATTGGCGTGCCGAAGGTGCAGACTATCTTGAGATTGCCAAGCGTGGTGGCGGTATTTTGTCGAGCGTAGCACACGTTCGCGACGCAAGCCTCGATCATATGATTTCGATTTGTACCCTCAACTTTAAGCGTATGTTGAAGCATGGCACTACTACCTGTGAAGCTAAGTCAGGGTATGGCTTGTCTATCGAGTCTGAACTTAAATCGCTTGAGGCCATTAAAATTGGTGGCGAACGCGCTGGTATTACGGTCGTCCCAACCTTTTTGGGCGCTCATATGATTCCGCTTGAGCATCGCGATAACCCACAGGCGTATGTCGATTTGCTGTGTGATGAAATGCTGCCGGCAGTAAAAGAGCAGGGCATAGCGCAAACTGCGGATATCTTTATTGAAGATGGCGCTTTTGATATCACTCAGGCCCGCCAATATTGTGAAACAGCCGTCGCTTTAGGTTTCGAGTTGCGGGTGCATGCCGACCAGTTTAATAATTTGGGCGGCGTCGAGTTGGCTTGTGAGTTTGGCGCTCAATCTGTAGACCACCTTGAGGCTTTATCGGACGCTGGCCTCGAGTGCTTGGCCATGAGTGATAAAACCTTTGCCGGCTTGCTACCAACCGTGCCGCATTTTTTACGCCAAAAGATAGATGCTCCGGCACGAAAAATGATTAAAGCTGGGGTCAAGTATTTCATTGGTACCGATTTTAATCCTGGATCTAGTTACACCCCGTCGCTAGCTGAAGCCGCCCACTTCGCTCGCGTGCGCTTGTGCTTGTCCGCGCAAGAGGCCATACATGGAGTTACTGCTGGCGCTGCCGATAGTTTAGGGCTGGGCGAATCGAAGGGGCGCATTAAGGTTGGGCATGACGCCGACTTGGTCTTCTTAAACCTGCCTGATTTCTTCCACTTCGGATACGCCTTTGGTGAAAATCCGGTGGTGAAGGTGGTGTTAGGCGATAAGCTGCCGTAGCTAGTAAGTAAATTCTCGCAACATTATTTAGCAGCCCTTTAATAATGTAGTATTCTTGACTATGCGTTTTCTGGCGACAATTGCACTTTGCGCACTCTCTACGCCTGTTTTCGCGCAGATAGTGGTGAATGAAATGTGTCCGGCCAATGTGAAATCGGCTGTTGATGACTTTGAGCAGAGTAGCGATTGGATTGAGCTTTATAACTCAGGCGCGTCCAGTGCGAATTTGGCGGGGTACATGCTTAGTGATAATCCGCTAGAGAAAGATAAATTTGTATTTGGCGATGTTGATATTGCAGCTGGTGGCTATCTAGTGGTGTGGGCGTCTGGGCGCGATATTGGCAACGATCTGAACTGGGACACCTTAGTTGATTATGGCGCACAAGTTCAGTATTACGCGGCAACGGCTGCTCCAGCGAGTGATTGGCGCGAACCTGGTTATGACGCGAGTAGTTGGCAATTGGGCGCATCACCGCTAGGGCAGGGTTATTCGCATATTGCTACCAGTGTTGCAAGTCAACGCGTGGCATTACGGATCGAGTTTAGTTTGACGGCGCAAGAGATTTCCGATTTAGAGCAGTTGCGTTTTCATATTGATTACGACGATGGATTTGTCGCACATATTAACGGTGTCGAAGTTGCGCGTGACAACTTGGGTATTTGTGGAGTGAATCCACAGTGGTTGTCTGATGCGCCATCGCAGCACACCGGTAGCCTGCAGTGGGGAGGTGACCCCGATGATTTTCGGATAGATAACCCAACGCAGGTTTTGGTTGAGGGTGTAAATGTGCTGACTGTCGAGGTGCATAGCAACGGCAACGATGGCACTTTGAGCTTGACTCCGTTCTTGTCGATAGGCAAAAAGCACTCAGCTGCTCCAGGAACTCCCAGCGCTTATATTGATTTCGCGGAAGATGACGATTTACATACTAGTTTCTCACTTAAAGCATCTGGGGAGGCCACCATGCTGTCTGATGCTAGTGGTGCTGTGGTAAGCACATTAACATCGACTCAATTGTGGGCCGACCAAACTTGTGGCTATGATGCGACTAACAACGTAGTGATTTTTCATGAGGCCACTCCAGGGGCAGCGAATGCCGCAACAGGCATGGCCGACGTGGTTGAGCAAGTGGCGATATCGCCAGATGGCGCAGCATTAAACAGTGCATCGCAAACAGTTACTTTGTCTTGTCCGACCGCTGGCGCTGATATTTGGTACACCTTAGATAGCAGCGAGCCTCAAGAAAATGGTGCTACTAGTTATTTGTATGTTGCACCATTCGCTGTCTCGGCAGGAGTGCACCCGGTAGTGGGGGTGCGCGCCACGGCATTTGTAAACGGTTGGTGGCCATCACGCGTTAAAACGGCTTCGTTCTTGTTTGGCTTGCAACACGACATGAAGATTTGGTCAATCATTACCGACCCTTATTACATGTGGGATCCCGTCGAAGGTATTTACTCTAATTTCCAGGCCGACTTAGAGCAGCCGTTTCACGTCGAGCTGTTTGAAAGCGACGGTACTAAGTTATTTGGTTCTGATGTCGGCGCCAAAATCCATGGTGGTGCGACTCGCAGCCAAGCGCAGAAAACGTTAGCCATTGTGCTGCGTGGAGACTATGGCGAGAGCGAAATACCTATACCGTTTTTTGGGAACGACAAGCCAAGTGCCTATAAGCGCCTCCTTTTGCGCAATTCAGGTCAAGATTGGAAGCACTCGTTTCTGCGCGATGGCTTGGCGCACACGATCTTGCGTCACGCAGATCTCGATGTTCAGGGCTATCAACCCTCGGTGGTCTACATCAATGGCGAGTACTATGGTTTACATAATATTCGCGAACGCATGGACAAGTTTTATATGCGTGACAACCATCTCGCTGACCCAAACAACATCGATTTGCTCGAACTTGCAGGATGGGGGGTACATGAAGGTGATAACCGTACCTGGTTTGAGTTATTAGATTTCATCGCTGCCAATCCACTAAGCGACACAGTCGCTTACCAATCTGTCGCTTCACGCATTGACGTCGAAAGTTTCGCTGACTACATCATCGCTGAGGTGTTTATGAACAATCAAGATTGGCCGCACAATAACGTAAAGTATTGGCGTCCGCGTGATTTAGATGGCAAGTGGCGCTTTCTGTTCTATGATTGCGACGGCGGTGTTGGCAACTGGGGTTTAGACGCATCCTTTGACAAGCTGGCTTTAGCGCTTTCGAGTGGATTCGCTATGACAGATTTATTCATTGACTTGTTGGAGTCACCAGAATTCGAGCGCTTGTTTTTGAATCGCTACGCCGAATACCTTGCTACCACTTTCAAGTCGACTAAAACAATCTCTGTTTTACGCAAGCTGGCGAAGGGTATTCATCCCGAGGTTTATGACTCCTTTATTAGGTGGGGAGGCCACACCTCAACGTGGTCTGGAGAGCTGTATGACATTCGCGATTTTTTACGTGATCGCGTGCCTTATGCCCGCGCCCATGTAGTGTCGCATTTTGCTCTTGGCGGCCAGGCATGGACTTTAACAACAGGAGTATGGCCAGCAAACTCAGGAAGCGTAAAGCTTGCTGCAATAAGCGTTAGCGAGAGGACTACTATCCCGTACTGGAGTGGTATTCCGATCACCATTACTGCTATCGCCGAACCCGGTTACGAGTTCGAACGCTGGTCTGACTCTAGTTTGCCACAAACCCCATCCGTAGAAATTCCACCGTCGAATCGCTCTGTAGGAGCAATTTTTAGAGTAGTTCAATTACCTGCAAGCGCAGTGATTAATGAGATTAATTACAATTCCCATCCGGCATTCGATTCTGCTGATTGGGTTGAAATCCACAACCCTGGCGATAGCGATTTATCTTTAGATGGCTACGAGCTACGCGATGATGATGACACTCATAGTTATTATTTACCGCAAGGCACAATTGTTCCGGCCCATGGTTTCGTGGTAATTTGTGAAGACTTGGCTGCGTTCCATGCATTGTTCCCTGCAGTTCCCGCAATAGGCAACCTTGGCTTCGGCTTGGGTAATGGCGGCGACTCAGTGCGTTTATTCGATTCAGCAGGTCTGTTGTATGACAGCGTCGTTTACGATGATGCAGCGCCATGGCCAACCGAGCCAGATGGGCAAGGTGCAACGTTAGAGTTAATCGGTCCTTACCTAGATAACAGTCTTGCGTCTAGTTGGCAAGCATCAGCAGGCAGCGGTAGCCCCGGCTATTAATCGCCTAACCATCCGAGCGTTCTGGTGGCTATTAGCAGCTATCCAGGCTAAAGACCACTTCTGGAGCGGATTTCCTGCGGTTTCACGCTCGGTTCCGTAAAACGGTAGACGATTAGTCTCACTTAAATTAGGTCTTTGCCATCTAATCCTGATTCAGAGGCGCCACAGCTGATAATAAGGTTTGCGCAGATGAGCTGTACAATCAATTTCATTGCCCAAATAATACATAAAATAACGACTTAGGGCGATAGTTGCAGAATTATTTAAATAATTCTCGGTAAATACCGCATAGAATAGCAATATTCTAGTATTGTTATTCAAATAGCTTGCTGTCTTATGGCAATGCGTTAATTACCAATAATCCCCAAACCCCAATTCTTTAATGAAATCTTTACTTTCTCTCTTTGCAGCAGTTTGCTGTGTGGGCGCACTAAGTGCTCAAACAACGGTCTTATCAGAAGACTTCAACGCTAACGTGGTGCCACCGGCAGGTTGGACTACACAAAACTTAAACGGATCTGCATCCGCTGGTTGGGTTTCTGACCTAAATGGTCAGGCGTATCACGCTGACGAGCTCGGTGTAGGCCTGTGTGACAACATCCTTGCAACACCTGCAATGGACTTAAGTGGCCTTACTGAGGCTTGGTTGCACATGAACACTGTCATGGGCTATGTTACTTACCTTGATTCTCAAAGTGTCGATGTCTCTACAGATGGTGGAGCTACCTGGACTTTGGTTTGGTCTGACCTTGGTTTTAACGATGTCTCTACAGACGTAGATCTTTCTGCATATGCTGGTCAGGCTAGCGTAATGTTAGGATTCCACTATGTAGGTGATTACGCACACAACACATCGGTTGACAATGTTGTAATTGACGATGTCGATCCTAATGGCGGCCCGCCTCCTCCTCCTGCAATCTTGGAAGAAGACTTCAATGCGGGCGTAGTACCTCCGGCTGGCTGGACAACTCAAAACCTAAACGGATCTGCATCCGCTGGTTGGGTTCCATCCGCTGGTAAGGCTTATCACGCTGACGAGATCGGTGTAGGCCTGTGTGACAACATCCTTGCAACACCTGCAATGGACCTAAGCGCCGAAACGGAAGCTTATGTTCACTTTGATACTTTCATGGGTTATATCAGTTACCTTGATTCTCAAAGTGTCGATGTCTCTACAGACGGTGGTGCCACTTGGACCATGGTTTGGTCTGACTTGGGACTAAACAATGCCGGAGACACTGTAGATATTTCTGCATATGCTGGTCTATCCAGTGTAATGGTAGGATTCCACTACGTGGGTGATTATGCTCATAACAGCAGTATTGATAATGTAAGAGTTGACAATGACTCAGGTATGGGAGGCGGCGGATTAACTTACGCTATTACTCCAATGACTGCAGGTTCACCAGTAACATTCAGTGTTACAGGCGCAGCACCTAGCTCAAACGTTACTCTTGGTTACTCTCTTGCGGGTGCAGGCCCTATCACCACTGCCTACGGTATTGTTGATATGACTCCACCAATTAGTAGATTCCCTACTCTTGTTGCAGACGCAAACGGTGACGCATCACTTACAGTAAATGTGCCGGCTAACGCTGCTGGTGTTACTCTTTACACACAGGGCCTAAATAATGGCGCTCTTACTAACTCGCTAGCTGAAACAGTTCAGTAATTAGTCCGAGATAGTCCTAGATTCTCCCTCCCGTAACGGGGGGAGAATCTTTTTTTATTGTTATTTAGAAAGGCTCCTAAGCACAAAACAATGGCGAGTTTACTAACTATTTTGCTTAAGCGGTTTATCCATTGACGGGAGGTGGCCTTAAAGCCTCTCTCTCGCAACGGGTAGAGGACTTTTTCCATCTTTTAGCCCCCTTCCCTTTACGGACCGCTTAATATTGAAGTAGTGGCGATTACGTCACACATCCCTTTCTCCCCTAAAATTTTTCATGAAAAACTTTCTCTCTTTATTAGCACTTTGCTGCTTCGGCACATTGAATGCTCAAACAACTGTCTTAACAGAAGATTTTGACTTAGGAATTGTGCCTCCAGCCGGATGGATTACTCAAAACCTAAACAATTCAACAACATTCTCTGAGCCTTGGAACACCGACGTGCCTTACGGAACGCTTCGCGCATGGCACGGCGATGGTGGTTCTGCAGACGGTCAAGCTGAAAACATGCTTGCAACTCCTGCAATGGATTTGACTGGTATGACTGAAGCATACTTCCATATGGACATAGAAACTAATTACGTGGCATATATGGCACACGTTCCTGGAAGTTTCGGAAACGGCGTCACAACAGTAGAAGTTTCTACAGATGGTGGAGCTACTTGGACTGTCGTTTGGACTGATTCAATTGATGCCTCTGAAGAAGATCTTGTAATGGCGCGTACGGCTGACATGTCAGCTTATGCGGGTCAAGCCAACGTCATGGCAGGAATACACTTCTCGGGCGATTGGGCTCACGAAATTTGGGTAGATAATGTTGTTGTTGATGACCAGTCAGGCGGCGGAGGCGGAGGCGGATTAACTTACGCTATCACTCCAATGACTGCAGGTTCACCAGTAACATTCAGTATTACAGGCGCAGCTCCTAACTCAAACTGTATTATTGGTTACTCGCTTACAGGTGCAGGCCCTATCAACACTGCCTACGGTATTGTTGATATGAGTCCGCCAATTAGCACACTTGCTAATATCCCTTCAAACGCAAGCGGTGCTGCATCACTTACAGTAAATGTGCCGGCTAACGCTTCTGGTGTTACTCTTTACACACAGGCCCTAAATAATGGTGTTCTTACTAACTCGCTAGCTGAAACGGTTCAGTAATTAGTCAGAGATAGTCTTAGACTCTCCCTCCCGTAACGGGGGGAGAGTCTTTTTTTGCACATCACTGAGTGCTAAAAGCTAAACGATACTGCGAGCGTCGGTGATTTGCTGTCGAGTAAAATAAAACTCGTGCGAATATCGCCGTAACTGTAAGTAATAATAGGATGTAACTTATCGCCGTCGTACATCAGGTGGCTCGACCAATCTTTATTGATGCGGTAATTTAGCCCGGCGGGTATTTGCCATAAGTCGCCAGAGGGTGCATAGCTGGCGGCGACGTAAGCGCTAAGTCCTTTGGCAATGCTGTTGCCGATAGACAATATATATGCATTGCCACTCACCTTGGACGAGGGCCAAGCCGAACTCGTGCCGACTGTTACTGCTGGACGCCATCCGGCTGCTTCGATAAAGCGCCAATTTACAACGGGTGAATAGCGATCGGATTCGGGCATGAATTCAATGCCGGCACTAAGATTCGGCAGTATCATGCGGGTTAATGAAAACTCGAGTGATGCGCGTGGCGAATTATTGTCTATCACCCAGCGCGTAGTCAAAGAATGCGGTTTGTCTTGTATGTTTCCTGCACCCCGCACGGGGGCGCCTTCTCCAGGTCAGCCCACTCACAATGGAATAAGAACCTCGTCGGCATTGTAGCCACCAAGGCCATATTCTGTGGTGAGTCCTTCTTGAGCTTCCTCGACCATTGGTGTCGCGCAACTAGTGAATACCTTCGCGCATACCATGAGGAAGAGAAGCCTCGACGATGTTGTTATTTTAAGCATAAGTCTAGCTTGGCCTGTACCTTACATCACGGGGGCAATCCCTAACTCGGCAAAGTTCTTCTTCGCGTAGTTGTCTTGGAACATCGCAACGAGCTTCTTGGCCGCCACATCGTAAGCCTCTTTATCTTCCCAAGTATTACGCGGATTTAGTATTTCGCTTGGCACGCCTGGGCATTCGGTAGGCATGGTCAAGCCTAAGATCGGATGTGTCTCGGTAGGTACGTTGTCAAGCTTGCCGTAGAGCGCGGCATCGAGTAGCGCGCGGGTGTGACCAATGCTAATACGCTTACCAACGCCATAAGCGCCACCACCCCAACCGGTGTTGAGTAAGATACAACGCGTCTGGTGTTGTTCCATTTTTTCAGCGAGCAAGCGCGCGTAGACAGAAGGGTGCTGCGACATAAACGGCGCACCATAGCAAGCGCTAAATGCAGCAACTGGTGCGGTGATACCCACTTCGGTGCCAGCCAACTTAGCAGTGAAACCGCTAACAAAGTGATACATCACTTCTTGTGTCGACAGAATCGAAACCGGTGGTAGCACTCCGAAAGCATCGGCAGTCAGCAACACAATAGTTTGCGGATGAGGTCCCTTTGCACCCTCAGCAACATTTGGATTTGCTTCTAGCGGGTAAGAGAAGCGAGTGTTTTCAGTAACGGACTTGTCCGTTAAGTCTAGCTCTTGTGGATCACATTCGCTCATTTTCTTGCCAGGCAATGGCGGCACGTTTTCAATGATAGTGCCCGGCATTGACATTGCAGCTGCAATGACCGGCTCGTCTTCTTTGTTGAGATCAATCAACTTGGCGTAACAACCACCTTCGAGGTTTGACACGCCGATACCGGTCCATGCGTGCTCGTCGTCGCCGATTAGCTGACGGTTGGCATCTGCTGAAAGAGTGGTTTTGCCTGTGCCTGAGAGGCCGAAGAGAATTGCGCCGTCACCATTAGGGCCGACGTTTGCTGAACAGTGCATACCCATATCGCCCATTTCAGGGAGGAGGTAATTCATCACTGTAAACATTGATTTTTTTACTACACCGCAGTAATCTGCGCGGCCAAGTACTAGTACAACTTTGTTTTTAAAGTCGAGGCAAGCGAGGCGTGTGCCAACTGTGCCATCGCGTTCAGGGTCGCAATGGAACGACGGTACGTTGAGCATAGTCCAGCGTTTTGCATCTTCGTCGCTTA
>Ga0315320_10001870_pt1 | contig 17500 bp, 8 predicted proteins | sample M140m21515metaG_FD_203458 | JGI IMG/M metagenome (GOLD analysis project Ga0315320, IMG submission 203458) | Ammonia-oxidizing marine archaeal communities from Monterey Bay, California, United States - M1 40m 21515 | ecosystem: Environmental > Aquatic > Marine > Coastal | place: USA: California... | reverse complement strand
GTTTTAATTAAAAGTGAGTTTGGTAATGGTGGCGTAGCAATCGTTACTGATACAGAGGACGAGTTTACAGGTATTGTTGATTACACATTAGAAGACGGTGGGTTTGGTTACACAATAGCCAATACAAGACTTGAAGTTTCAAACCAAGTTGTTATTTTAAACAACCCGGATTTATCGTTTGTGCCATTAGAAAGAATAACTGATAGTGGTGGTAATGAAGGTACTGTGATTGGTCAAAATACCTCAGCCGTTGGTATCAAAATGGATGCTGGCTTTCGGCTTGATATAACGAGACCAATTACTACTTTAGACAGAACACCAAACATTACTTTCACAAGCGCTGCCTCTGGTGGTGAGATATTTAGTATTTCAGATAAAAACGACAGTTCTCCAGGATTATTATATCCTGACACAAATGATGTTACAGATGTTAAAGTAGAGTCTCTTTCTAATATCGAAACTATCGCTTTAATTACAGATCCTATTGCGCCTTTCCTTGGTGTAACTCTTAACGCAGCAAACTATAATGCGTCACCTGCTACACAACCTATGTCAGGTTCAGTAGATCCCGTAGTACTTGGCACAGTCTTAGAAGACGCGTTTGATTTAACACCATTTGAAATTGGTACGATTGACTCATTTGTAAATATTAACCCAGGCGCTGATTATGTAAACGATGTATTTACATTAGTTAGAGATGAAGTAATGATTGCGTTTGATAGATACGAACAAAGATTAGTTATTGATCCATTTAGTGCTGCGTTCTCAATAGGCGATGATATTACACAACCATCAACCGGTGTAGCTGGTGTGATAACAGGTATTAATGTAGACAGAGGATTTATTCAAGTTCGTCCATATGCATACTATGGTTTTAGAACCGCACCTATTAACCACGAAGGTACTGCTTATACCGTTATAGCAACCGAAAGAGATTACACAACAGATGTTTATGGCGCAAACGCAGAAATGGTTTCACGTACACAATTTGCTACTGGTAGAATTTCTGAAGTAAAAGTATTGAACTCTGGCTTTGGTTACTTAAACGAAGAGATCGTATTTCTTACTAATGCTGCTGGTTCCACATTAGCCAAAGGTCAGTTATTTGCAGGCTCTCAAGGTATCACTGCAGGGTTCTGGGGAAGCGAAACATCACACGTGAATGGTTATAAAGCGGATGGTACATATTATGATAGTCAAAACAGAATACATGACTCTGACTTCTATCAAGAATATTCATATCAAATTAAATCAACAGTTGACTTTGATTCATACAAAGATACGCTAAAACAAAATGTTCACTTAGCAGGTACTAGAATATTTGGCGCGTTCTCTTATAAAAAGAAACAGGTAGTTGGCGTAACAGCCAAGTTTGGTAGAACAATTAAGACAGATCCATTAATTGGTGGAGATCCAATTGTTGGACCAAATCAAGCCTCGACTATTCCAAAATATAGTTCAGATAGAACAACGATTACAGTAGACACTATCAACTTAAAGGTTGACACAGTTTAATAAATAGATAAAACACGACTTAGGAGCAAAATAATGGCAAAGCAAACGATTGGCGTTGGACTGGTTGGTAACGATGGTCTTGGCGATCCATTAAGAAACGCATTTGTTAAGGTTAACGAAAACTTTACTGAATTATATAACGACGCATTTGATGGAGCATATACATCATTAACTGGCAGACCAACCAGTTTATTATTCTTTGTGAATGATGGTGCAAACAATCAAGTTCTTACAACTAATGGCGACGGAACAATAACATTCCAAAATGGTTATGGAAACACTAATGTTGATACTCATTTAAATGTTGGCACTGCGGCAGCGGATCAAGTATTAGCTTGGTCAGGAACTGATTACGAATGGGTTCCTCAAGCTAGTGGTTCAGGCGGCGGTGGCGGTTTATCAAATAATGAAGTGATTAGCGTTATAACTGGTTCTGATTTAGATATGGCCGGTAACAAAGTATTATTTGGTAACGTATATGACGCAGAAGGCGACTTGCCTGCAGCTGGTAGTTATCACGGTATGTTTGCTCACGTACATGGAACAGGTAAAGCATATTACGCACATGCAGGTTCTTGGGTTAGACTAGCAGATTATTCTGAAGTTGGTTCAGGCGGTGGCGGTGGTTCATTACCAAGTCGTTCATCTCCTTCTAATGTTACAGCATCAATTGCTGACGGCGTTTCAACAGACATTGATATTACTGGGTTTAAAGGATATGCATTATATTCAATCACAACATCACATCCTGCTTGGGTAACACTTTATGCAACTAACGCAGCAAGAACGGCGGATAATTCTAGACTTGAAACAGAAGATCCTGCGCCAGATGCCGGTATTATTTCTGAGGTAATTACATCAACTGGTAACTTAAAAGTATTAATAGCACCAGGAGCGATTGGTTATAATTTAGAATCAACACCAACCGCGAATATACCGGTAAAGGTAAGAAACAAAAATGGTAGTGCTGCTGCGATTACGGTGGCTATAGAAATACTTCAGTTAGAGGCATAACATGCAAAAAGAATGGATTGTTACACTTCATAATAAAGAGGATTTAGATTCTTTTTACGAAGACATGGAAACTGAAGGTGGAACATTACACATTCCGGGTCGCGCTGTTCCTGTCTCTGATAGAAGACAAATAAGTCGCAATACTCATTATATGTTAACTAATGAAGAAGCAATGGAAATACAAAACGATCCTAGAGTTTGGGGATGTGATTTAGTAGAACTAATTGAATTAACTACCAAGCCTCAAGGATGGTCTGTTGTTAATCAAAAGTTTTCAAAAGATTGGTTTACAGATGCAACAGATTTTAACTGGGGTTTACTTAGACATTCTGAAGCTGCTAACAGATCCAACTGGGGTGCCAACGGAACTACAAATGTAAATTCAGATCTTACAGTAACTGCATCAGGTAAAAACGTTGATGTTGTTATTGTTGATGGTCACATTGATCCTAACCATCCAGAGTTTGCTGTTAACAGTGATGGTACTGGCGGATCTCGTATTAATCAATTCAATTGGTTTAGTTTAACAAGCGCATTAGGATTTGGTTCAAATGGAACTTATACATATGATCGTTCAGGTTCATATACAAATTCAGCAGATGAAGATGATAACAATCATGGCTGCCATTGTGGTGGAACCGTAGCAGGTAATACTCAAGGCTGGGCCAGAGACGCGACAATATATAACATTAGCCCTTATGGTTCAAATCCAAATAACTTATCAAGTACAAGAATGTGGGATTACATTAGGGAATGGCATAATACAAAAGCAATTAACGCTGTAACAGGTAGACGCAATCCTACTATTACAAATAATAGTTATGGTAGTTCTATACCTGTTGGTTCAGCCGCAGATAATTTTGGTAACATTACAAGTATTACATACAGAGGTACGGAGTTTAGTCCAGGACGCGATTTAACTACCGCTGAATTAAGAGCTCGTGGTTGTTATGCACCATCTTTACAAATGGATATTCCAAATTACTTTACCTCACGTATGGCTGATATGCAAGATGCAATAGATGATGGAATTATTATTATCGCATCGGCAGGTAACGATAGTTGGAAAACTGTTAATGAGGCTGACCAAGATTGGTCCAATACATATGAAGTTCAATATTATGGATTTGATTATACGTATTTCCTTAATCGTGGTACAGGTTCCGGCGCTGGGTTTAATCCAGTTATTAACGTTGGCGCAACATCAAATAATGTTAATGAAGTTAAAGCACCGTTTAGTAATTGCGGTAACCAAGTTGATATTTTTGCAGCTGGTGAAGGTATTCAAAGTAGTTTGCACTCAGGTGGTGTAAACGATGCTAGAAATAGTTCATATCAATTAGGTAAGTATCAAGGAACAAGTATGTCAGGTCCACAGGTGGCTGGCGTTGTAGCGATCCTTGCTGAAGCATGGCCTAATATAACTCAATCAGAAGCACAACAATGGATAACTGATAACTCAACTATGAATGCAATGTATGACTCTGGTACAGATGATGCGTACGATAGAAATAGTCTACAAGGTGCTGATAATAAATATTTAAGATGGATTAATCAACGACCAATAGATGGAAATACACTTCCAAAACGAAACTTTAAAACAAGACCTGCAACTGGGAAAGTTTACCCAAGACCTAATATACGTAGAAGAGGTTAGGAAAATGTTTATAAATATTACAAAGAGGCAGGCTAGGTGACATGGCAGAAGTACTTACAACAAAATTAAAAAATGATACGACTAGAATGTTTATGGAAGACATTCAGAATAATGACTTCTATGTATTTGTTTCTTCAATTACAACAGATACACGCCAAACCGCATCTAACTCGCAGTATAGTAAAAATGAATTTTTAGAAAATACTGTGTTTGGTAAAAAGGTTCTTGGATCAGATACTAAGTTTATGATTAAGTATCACCCTTGGCAAAAAGATGCAACTTATGTTCAATACGATGATAAGATTGACTTAGAAGGCGAAAAGTTTTACGCTGTAGTTGGTCCAAATGATAATGATACTGGAGACTATCGTGTATTCAAATGCTTATATAACAACAATGATGGACCATCTATTGCGCCACCAAATTGGAATGCATATACAACAAATCAAATATACGCAACAGCCGACAAATACGTATGGAAGTTTATGTACGCAATTGAATCGTCTGAGTTTGAGGCATATAATGCCGTTGGTTATATTCCCTTACCTATAGATTTAGAAATTAATCCAGATCCAAACGCAAACTCTGCTGCTATCATATATGGTTCAGAACTATCAGATATCTTTATTGAAAACCCAGTTGATAACGCCGGCTACCCATCTTTAGATGGATTTTTAGCTGCTGCTCCATCAAACTCTGGTGTGATAACATTCCGCGCAGGTGGATCCGGTGTTGTTAACCAAATTCAAAACTATTATGCAGGTATGTCAATATACATAACTAACCCAGACCAAACATCGCAAATATATAAAATTGATACATATGAATTTGACTCTGCTAGTGGTTATGGTAAAGCAAGAGTTGTTGGTACTCCACGTGCTGACGGCGTATCAAACATTGCAACATTTTCAATTATACCAACTATTGAATTACAAGGTGATGGCACAGGCTGTGTTGCTAAAGCAGAAGTAACTGCTGGACAAATTTCAAATATTATTATCCTTAACCCAGGAAGTGGCTATACTAATTTAACAGCCTCAGTTAAAGATCCTGAGTTTGATTTTGCTCCAGAAGATACTAACTCTGTTGATGTTAGAGTAGAATTAAGACCAATTCTTTCTCCATTCGGTGGTCATGGTTATAACTTAATTGATGAATTATACTGTAGTCATATTCTTTTATATGGATATATTACAGAAACTGATAATAATCAAATTGGTTCAGAAAGCAGCTACTCTAATATCGGTGTTGTTAAAAATCCAGAATTTGTAAGTGCTCAAGCCAATACTGCCAATACACCAGACGTATTTGATAACAGAATTGAAATTTTTACAGATAACATTTCTTACGCTATTGAAGGCGATTCAATTAAACAATTAGATGCGTCAAACAAAATAACATTCACTGGTAGAATACATGAAGTAGTTGATACTGCTAACACAGTTTATATTTCAAACTATATGGGTCCATTTGCTAACAAAGCGAATAATGACATATCGTTTGATCCGACTGCCGCAATTGTTAATTCTACGGGTCAAAGAATTATAATAAATAGTCCACAAGCCAATAATACGATAGAATCAGATTACATCCAAAGAAGTGGGCAAGTATACTTCATGGAAGATTTTGTTCCTCTCGTTCGTTCAAGAACCTCACGGGAAGAATACAAATTAGTATTAGAATTTTAAGGAAACATGATAGATGCCTATTAATAAAAATTTAAATATTGCTCCATATTTTGATGATTTCAATATAGAAAAGCAGTTCTATAAAATTCTGTTTAAGCCTGCTTACGCTATTCAAGCCCGTGAGCTTACACAGCTACAAACGATCTTGCAAAATCAGGTTGAACAATTTGGTGATAATATTTACCAAGAAGGTAGCATCGTTAAAGGCTGTAACTTTACAAATCTAAACAGTTTACAATTCGTTAAGCTAACAGACAAAACTGGTTTTGATCCAGAAACGTTTATCCCTGCGGTTGCAGACGAGGTAATTTCTGGTTCCACAGTTGAAATTGAAACTAAGTATGAGATTGAAGGTCAGATTTCTGGATTGAAAGCGTCAATCATATTCGCAGCGCGTGGTTTTGAAACACGTCCACCGAACCTTAATACATTCTTTGTTAACTACTTAAACTCAAACGAAACAAGTGGTTATAAATCGTTTATTGCTGGTGAAGAACTAGTTATTAACAAGTATCGCTATAATGGTTCAACTATTATTGAAACAGTACTTAGTGTTCAAACAACTCAGGTAACACAGCTCCCAGCGCCAACAGGTAAATCATTTGGTATTCAAGCTGCAGCCGGTGTTATATTTCAAAAAGGTCACTTCTTATTCGCTGCTGACCAAACTCTTATTGTTGCTCCATACACTGACCAGCCTGATGACTTATCAGTTGGTTATGAAGTTTCTGAAACAATCGTTAGCTCGCTACAAGATAGCAGCTTATTTGATAACGCAAACGGTTCAGAAAATGAAAACGCTCCGGGTGCCGATAGATTTAAAATGGTTCCAACATTAACTGTTAAAGATACTGCTGTTGCTGATATTGATGCAGGGTTCTTTACATTAATTAGATACCAAAATGGCTCAGCTGTTACGCTTAGAGACGTTGCACAATTTAACTCTATTAATGAAGAACTAGCTAAACGTACATATGAAACAAATGGCGATTATATCGTTGATGATTTCAAAGTATTAATGGAACGACGTGGCACAGACCTTACGGCACTTGTTGGTAAAGGCTCGGCTTATATCAAAGGTTATAAAATTGAAAACAGAGGTTTCCAAGATACTGTAATTGATGATGTTACAACTACTTCTGTTCAAACTAACGAGTCAACTTCTCTTAATTACGGATCTTACGTTGACATTACTACAATTTCTGGTACTATTGGATTACAATACGAAACACTAGAACTACAACGTGCAAATGGTACAAAGATCGGCGAAGCTTTTGCTAAAAACATTACTGCTACAAGATTATATTTGTTTGGTGTTAAATTACTTTACCCATCATATACATTTGCTAATGTTGAGCGTATCGTCGGTACATCTGGAGTTATTACTCTACCATCTGGCTCAAAAATTAAAGGTACAAATACTGCACCAATGGTATTTGATACAGGGTCAAGAAGCATTAAAACATTAACAGACTTGGTGGTACCTGTACGTACAATGGCTACGAGTGCAAACGTTTCAAGTAATGAAATTGTTATTAACGCGGCTAATGGTAACGAAGACTTTGCAGTTGACCAAGGAGACATCGTTGTTGTTGATGCATCTAATACTTTTATTAATGTTTTAAGTTATGCTACATCTTTAAACAACTCAGTTCTTACAATTACTTTAGACCCAGCGGATAACTCAGATCCTGTTGCTACTGTTTATTACAACAAAAGAATATTTAATAATTCTGACGCGACAGCATATAATAAAGTATTAGTTAATCCATATATTAAATTTGTTTGGAACAATGGGCAATCACAATATAGTTTAGGTTTCCCTGATGTACATAGCATCACAAGTGTTGAAGATAGTAATGGTAATGATTTTACTGATAGCTTTAGATTAAATACAAACCAAAAAGATAATTTCTATGACATCTCGTTTATGGAACTTATCCCAGGTCGCCCAGTACCAACATCAGGTACATATACAGTACAACTTAAAGTGTTTAAAATTAATAACTCAACTGGTTCAAATTTCTTTACTATTGATAGTTATCCAATTGATGATATAACTACAAACTTACCTAGCGAGAAAATTCGCACATCAGACATGGGTGTGTTTAAGTCAACAACTGGTACGACGTTTAGATTAAGAGAATGTATTGATTTTAGACCATATGCTGATCTTGGCGCAGGTGCTAGCTACACTGCATTAACTGAAGGAGCTGCATCGGTTGTTACTGGTCTTGTTGGAGCATCGCAACCAACCTTTAGTACTAATGATTATATTATACCACAAATTGACGGCAATGTCAATAGCGATATTGAGACTTATAATGCTCGTGTTGATGCAGTTATAATTGACTCATATGGTAAAGTTGCCACAGTTAAAGGTGAAGAGGAAACAATGCCTGCTCCTCCAAAAGTTGGCGCAGACCAATTCCTTATCTCTCATATCACAATCCCAGGTTATCCAGCGTTGTCACCAACTGAGGCAGAAAGTCAAAGTAAGTCATACTACGCAGTAACAGCAAAAACTGCTGGTACGAAAACATATACAATGGGTGATATTGCTAATGTAGAAAAACGTTTAGATAATTTAGAGTATTATATTAGTTTAAGTCAACTCGAGTCGTCAACTCAAGACTTAAATGTTGTTGACGAAAACGGTTTAACTAGATTTAAAAATGGTTTCCTAGTAGATCCATTTAACGATACATCTATATCTAATTTAGAAAACCCTAACTTCTCAGCAGCCATTCGTGGTGATACAAAAATACTTACTCCTTCGTTAAGAACGTTCCCATTAGATCTTATCTATAAATCAACTTCATCAGCGTCTATCTTCCCAACAACAAGTGATGCAGATGTAGCTTCCTTAACAAGAAACGCAAATATTAAATTACTAGCGCAATCATACGCTACAAACTTTAGAAACTGTGTATCAAACTATTGGTCATACGATGGTGTTGGTGCTTTATCTCCAAACCAAGATGTGGCTCCTGACGTAACAAACAATCCAGTAAGATTGGATTTTGATATTGCTACGCCGTTTAATAACTTTATTGATGACTTACAATCATTTATTCCATTAACAAGAGATAACGTTACAAATCTAAGTTCAGTTCGCCAAAGCCTTGGTGGACGTATGTGGCGAGATGTAACAACGCAAAGCATTACTAACGAACAACTTAACGTATCATCTTCTCTACAAAGCCAAAACGTTGGCGATTTTGTTTCAGACTTCCAATTTGAACCATATATGAGAGCAAGAGATATTAAAGTTTATATGTCAGGCTTACGCCCTAATACTCGACATTACTTCTTCTTTGATAAAGTTGATGTAAATAACAGAGTACGTCCTGGGACAACATCAGCAAATAGAGCAAGAGAAGTTGAAAAGTTTGGCGATCGTGGAGCTGCGGTTAGTACTGACGCTAATGGCGTAATAAGAGCCGTGTTTGAATTACCAGCGGGTACATTCTTTGTTGGCGAAAGAGAATTAACTATTGTTGACGTTAGCCAATATTCAAGTATTGACTCTGCGAAAACATCACGCGGTGATTTATCGTATAACGCATATAACATTAATTTCAATAGTGGCTTAACTTCATCAGTAAGAATGCCTGAAACTTCAAACCAAGTAACAACATCAACAAGAACAGTTGCAGGTCGACCATTCCAAATTGATCCACTTGCGCAAACATTCTTTATCAAACAAGGTATGGGTAAAGGTGCAACATCAGTATTCGCATCTAAAGTTGATGTATACTTTAAACGTAAAAGTGAAACTAATGGTGTAACTGTTATGTTACGTGAAGTAATTAATGGATATCCTTCAGCTGCAATTTTACCATTCTCTAAAGTTCACTTAGATCCAAGTGATGTTAACGTTACAGACGATGCATCAACATCAACGCCTATTACTTTTGACGCTCCTATCAGATTAGATACTGAAAAAGAATATGCAATTGTTATTCAACCAGATGCGAACGATCCTAATTACTTAGTGTTTACATCTAAGGTTGGCGGTACTGATTTAACTCCGGGTCCTACAAACGGTCAAGCAGTTGTTCAAGACTGGGGTGATGGTGTTCTCTTTACATCAACAAACAACCGAGCATGGAAATCAGTACAAGACGAAGATTTAAAATTCACTTTATATCGTCACCAGTTTAGTGCATCAAGTGGTACTGTAACTATGACAAACAATAATCACGAGTTCCTTACACTTTCAGATTGGACTGGTCGATTTACTCAAGGTGAAGAAGTTTATCAAACGTTAACACTGCAAGGTTCAACCGCTGCTGCAATCACAATGCCAATTGGTACATCAGTAATTACTGGTACATCATTAGGTGATACATACGCTGCTGGCGATAAGATTTTGGTTACTAACGCAGGCGGATCAACATCAGAAATATTTAAAATCGCAAGTGTTGATAGCGCATCTGAAATGACTACAACTAAACCTGTATCGTTTGAAGTAGGTAATGGTACTGGTACATCAATTGTTGCAGGTACTATTTCTTACTACAACGCATTTAACAGAGCAGTAATGCACTTATCTGGTAGTTCGGCATCATCAACTAAAACGTTTAGTGCAACAGGCACAATCACTGGTGCCTCTAGTGGTATCACTGGTACTGTTGGTAGTGTTGATAATATCAACTTAAGTTATGTACAACCACTGATTAATAAATCAACTGATAGCGCAACATCTGTTTCATTATCAGGTACATTCGTGCCACCAAGTGATGTATTAACTACATATAATAAAAAGATGAAGTTTGGCTCATCAAATTACTTCACAGAACAAGGTGTTGTGGTTTATTCTAAATCAAACGATACATCTGACTCAAAACCATTTGAAGTTAAAATCAATATGGCTAACGGTTCAAGTGATACAACTTCACCGATGGTTGATTTAGAGACAGCTTCATTATTATCATATCAATGGTTAGTAACAAATAGTTCTGATACTACATCAAAATATATTTCTAAAACAGTAGAACTTGCTGAAGATTTAGATGCTGAAGATATTAATGTTATCCTAACTGCTCACCGTCCAACAGGTACTGACATTAAAGTTTATATCAGACCACAGAATGTATATGACGCTGCGGCATTTGATACAATTCCTTGGATTGAGCTAGAGTTATATAAAGGCATAAACATGTTTACGTCTGCATCCAACGAAGAAGATTATAGAGAGTACGAGTGGAAACTAGCTGATGCTAACAAAGACTCAAACGATGCGCTTACTTATACAAGCACAGGTGGTACTCACGTTGGTTACAGAAAGTTTGCTATCAAAATTGAAATGATTTCTAACGACATCTCTAAATCATCATTAGTAAAAGATATGAGAGCGTTAGCCTTAACATGACAAACGTTGTTCGCCACCAATTTTCAAAAGCAGTGCTAAGTACAGACGCGGCAAGTTTGAATAAATATAAACAAGAAAGAGCTTTACACCGCAAAGTTACTAAACTAGGTAATGAGCTCCATGAAATTAAAGAGCTATTAGCGACCGTGTGCGATAGATTAGATCAGATAGAGAAGTAGAGTTAAATGGCAAAACCAAATATTCAAAACATTACAACGACTCAAACGTTTCAGAACTGGTTTGATAAGACCAATGAAATGGTTGATATTATGCGTGAGCAAGCTGTCACGGCAACCATTACTGGTGACTTAACAACAGGCGATGTAAATTTAGCAGGCGATCTTCAAGCTAATACGTTACTTGCTGATACATTACTTCAAGCAGATACTATTACAGCTTTCACTGCAAGTTCACCAATATCATTTAACGCACCAGTAGTAATTACTGGATCTGGCGATCAAGTGGTAGCAACCTTTGCCTATGGTGCAGGTGGTGGTAGAACACGATATACTGATAACGTAATATCTTGGGATATTGGCGTAGATAATTCAAGCGATGCTAACTTTATTATTGATACCGGAACAGGTACACCAAAATTACAATTAACACCAGCAGGTACATTAAGTGTACTTAACTTTAATGTAGAAGAAAACATGACAGTAACTGGTGATTTAAATGTTCAAGATATCACAAGTGTTGATATGACAGCAAACAGTGTTACTGCAGATGATTTCATTGGTGATCGTTTCACGGGTAACTTAATTGGTGATGTATATAAAGTAAACGATGGTGTAGCAAACAAAGTACTTGAAAGCGGACAGAGTGGAATTCCTGCTCAGTTTACAGGTAACGTACTTGGTACAACATCTGATATATCAAATCATAATACAAATGCTTTAACTGAAGGTACTAATAATTTATATTATACTACGGAAAGAGTATTAGGAGAATTGTCTGGTGGAACTGGCGTATCGTTTAACGATGAAACAGGTGCAATAAGTATTGGTCAAATTGTTGCTACAAGTTCAGCAGTTACATTTGGATCAGTCTTTTCAACCGGTGAGGTTACCGCGTTTGGTACTGTTTCAGATAGAAGACAAAAACAAAACATTAAACCAATTGATAACGCATTAGATAAAGTTTCACAACTTGGTGGTTATACATTTAACTACAAATCAAAACCTGAAGAACCAATGACTGGCGTTATGGCACAAGAACTTATGGAAGTTTTACCTGAAGCTGTTTACGAAACGACAGACCCAGATACTGGCGAGGCCATATATGCGGTCAGGCATGGTAACGTAATTGGTTTGTTAATCGAAGCTATCAAGGAATTGAACGAAAAAGTAGGAAAGTAACCCATGACTATTAAGACTAGCGGACCACTTTCGTTTACAGAAATCCATGACGAGTTTAAAACACTCGGTGGTACATTAAACCAAACACCTTACCAACTTAGTGAATACCGAGGATTACCGGTAGGAATGGGTTTACCACAATCAGGTACAATTAAATTCAGCGACTTTTATGGAAAATCTAGTATTAGGTTTGTCACAGGCGATGAATGGATTCCTATATCTGATACTCAAATCAACTCCAAATATAATATCAGAGATTGTAACTTGTGGGATGCGCTAAAAGCTATGGGTTATACTGACCCAGCAGGGTTATATGATATTACATTACCAGCAGATTATTGGTTATGGTCCAACAGTACTTCTAATGGCGGACTAGTTATTCCTAGCAATATGACTGGCGATATAGTATTCCGTAATAATGGAATCATTATTGGTAAAGGTGGTGATGCCGGAACAAACGCCGGTGGTACTATAGCAAATAAAACTGGTAAACCTGGTGGTCCTGCACTAGTTATTCAAACGACTTCAGGAAATCACACTATCATTAATAACTCAAATGCTTATATCGCAGGTGGCGGTGGAGGCGGCGGAACTGGAGGCGCAGGTCTTGGCTCTGGTGGCGGAGGTGGTGCTGGCGGTGGTAACGGCGGAACAGGTTATCGTGCAGGCGGTGGCTTTGGTGCTGGTGGTTCATTAAATACTGCAGGTGCGAATGCGCGAGATGATAGCGATGCTTCTGGTGGTAGAGGTGGCGGTGCCGGTGGTGGTTCTGGTGCATGGGATAACGGGTCAAAGATTGACGAAGTTGATGCTGGCGGCGGAGGTGGCGGTGGTCGTCAACTTCCCGGTACTGGTGGCGCAGGTGGTCCTAGTGGTAGAAATGCTGCAGGTGTAGCAGGTGGTGGATCTAATAATGCTGGTGCAGCTGGCTCTGGTGGAGTCGGCGGAGGTGGCGGTGGTTGGGGTGCTTCTGGTGGTTCAGGTGGCGGTAATCAACTAGCTGGTGGCGCAGGCGGCGCAGGAATTTCTAAAGCAACTAATAACGTTACTATAACTAATAACGGCACAATATGGGGTACGGTGTAATGGATGGTCAAAAACTGATGAACGATCCCGATATGAAATGGTGTGATGTTGCTCGAGCATATTACGAAAGATACGTAGTTGGAAATAATATTGAAGGCTATGACGCTGGCTGTTCATACGTCAGAAATGATGATTTGTTTGAAGATAGAATGAGAGAACTATGTACTGAGTTCGGAGATGAATATGATGATACTAAGAGCAAAAGAGCCACTCTTAGAACTCTCCACATGGTATTTAGAAGCAACGATATTTTAGAAAGAAGCTGTGAATTTGTTGCAACTGATTTATACAGATTAACTAGAGATGGTAACGTGTTACTTGAAGGAACCTTACCTGAATTAGAATCATTTAAAACTATTGAGTACGACGACAACGAATGGTGGTTTGCCAAAAGTGCTCAAGGAACGTTATTAAATAACGAACAAGAAGTAAACGATTATCAGTCTAATATTTTACGCGAAAGAAAATATGTTGATAAAGATACCATAGACAATTTTGTACTCTGGAAAGCAGAGTAAATAAAATATAATTAGACACGTATAATCCTACTAGTTTTTTATAAATAAAAAGAAATAGTAGATACTAAGAAGGTACTCAATAATGTCATTGATTTCAGAACTAGGTCCGATTACAGGCGCCAATACAAGATCTGAGGATCTTTTCGTTATTGTTAACTTGATCCAAGGTGATGATGGAACAAAAAACATCACACGTAAAGAACTGGTTCAAGCGTTACAATTCGAGATTTTCAACAATATCAAAATCACCGGCGGTTCAATTCAAAACGTCATTATGTCGGTTTCAACTCTCAACGATGTTGAAATAAACGACTCTGTTATTAGTAACGGAACAATGACTGGGACGGCACTCAACACGGTAGCCATCGAAGAATCAACAGCCAACAACATGACAATGACGAATTCAGTAATTACTGATTCTGCGTTTAATGATGGTACTGGTAATAATGTTATTCTAACGAATTCAACTATTGACGATTCAACAATCCTTGATAGTTCTGCCAATAACATGGCGATTGATAACTCTGATTTCTCTAATGGAACAGGCAATAACAATATCTTTACTAATTCGCAGGTTGATAATTCATCCTTTGCGAACGTTGCTATTGAGCAAGGTACTGCTAACGGCTTAATCCTTACTAACATTACGATTGACGAAATTGTTCTCGAAGATGCGTTAATGTCAAACTCAGTAATTATTACTACTGACTTTAGCAATGGTACGATCCGAGACACTGCAGTATCAAATGTTACTATCGTTGATACAGACATTTCTAATTCCGATATACGTGATACTGATTTAGACAACGTAACGATTACAAACTCAAGATTTGCTAACGGTTTAATTTGGGATACTACAACAAGTAACTCATCTATCATTGACTCAACTGCAAACAACATTGTTATTACTAACTCAGAATTAAATGATAGTACTGCAAATAACGTTCAGATTACTAACTCAGATTTCTCTGATGGAACTGGTAACAATAACGTATTTACTAATACTACAATCCAAGATGGTACGCTTGCCAATAACGTTATTACTGACTCATCATTCCAAGGTACACTTGATAATGTAACTGCTCAGAATATGACAATCACAAGTTCATCAACTGAAGGTCTTGGCCAACAAAAATCAGTTATTGAAAATTCAGAATTTAAAGATGGTGTCGTAGCCAATTCTACAATCGAGGATAGTACTCTTGTAGATTTTGATATGAACATCACTAAAGAGTTTGAGCCAATGCTCGATGAAGATAGTTACTTCGCTCTGAAAAATGTTAAGACTGGTGAAACAGAGAAAATGACTTATCGTCAACTGTATGACGAATTCTCTAAACAAACAGAAAAATCACTTAAGATCCACGTTGCTTCTGATGGTGACGACAAATACCCAGGAACTATTTTACAGCCAGTTAAAACACTAAAACGCGCTGGGTTGCTTGCTTTAGAAAAAGCTGGTGGTTCATACGATCGTAACGATATTAATAATGCTGTTCACATCTCAGTAGGTCCTGGAACTTACTATGTTGATGAGCCGGTTATGTTACCTGATGATACATCAATGACATCAACCAGTGGTCAGTATGCTACACTTATTCAAAAGAAAAAGGGTTGGGAAAAAACAAATGGTATTCTAGTTGGATCCGGTTGTTATGTCCAAGGTTTCTCTTACATGAACTTCGAAGTTGATAACTTTGACCAACCTGAAGGTGGTTTTGCTATCGCTTACAGACCGGGTGCTCTACTAAGACGTTCTCCATATCTTCGTGACTCTACTCAGCTTTCAAACTTTAATAGACTTGATGTTGAACCTCCGTTAAATCCATTTAACTCAAAAGGTACCATCCTTGATTTAGGTCAGGAATTCTATTTAGTTGCAGGTCACTCTGCTCAAACTCAATTCGAAGTTGACGATGAAGTAACATTCTCATCTGGTGCATCAGGTTATATCTCATACATTGATGATATTGATAGCAACAGACAAATTTATGTTCGTAACCTTAAAGGTAACGTTGAAGTTGGCGATGTACTATACGCACAACGTGGTGGTACAGGTACTATCGAGTCAATCGGTATTGATGATTTCCCTAACAGACTAGTTGGTCGAGGCGGCGGTTGTCTATTGGCAGACAGAGCGGTACTTGATACTGACTCACTATATACATACGTATTATGTTTTGGTTTTACACCTCGTACTCAAAATGGTACAGGTTACGTTGCTAAAAACGGTGCTGGTGTTAACGGTATTGGTTCCTTGTCAATCTTTACTCGCCAAGCGTTCTTCGCCTTAGACGGTGGTCAAATGACATTGAACAACTCTGGTTCTCAGTTCGGTGACATCTCAATGCGTGCTCGTGGTTCAACTGTTATTATTAGACCAGCTGAAGGTACTGCTGGAAACTTAATCGCTAACTCTGCGTTTGCCGATGTTCTTGAAACTAAATCAGATGAAATCGTTGATGATATGGTTTACTACTTAACATCACCTGTTGCTGATGGTGGTTTAGGTTATCAAGGTTATAATGCTGATAAGTGTTTCAGAGATACAGGAATTATTGTTGACAACACTGGTTTCGATGTTGCTACAAAAGGTAACTACTGGGGTCGTTTAAATGGTATTTCATATCGTTCACCAATTTCATATCTTGTTGTTAACGAACAATTAACAGAAACTACTGGATCTATTAATCACCTTAAAGACTCTATTGTTAGTACAAATGGTGGTATCTTTGGTAACGCAGGTGCTGAATTAATATCTCGAGTTAACTCTTCACTTGATGAAACATTAAACATCTTAGAAAACGGTGAAGCTGCGGCGAACCCTATTATATTCTCAGATACTGGTAAGTCAGATCAGACTGCTGCTAGAGAACTTGTTCAGTCTAACAGAGAATTAATCATTAACGATTTTGTTGATTGGATCGACAATAACGATGATTTCTATGCTTACGACAGCGCTAAATGTGAGCGTGACGTTCAAGAATATATCTTACCTGCCGTCAAATATGACATGATGTTAGATACAAACTATAACACTGAAAATGCTGGATTAGCATATTACGTTAACACTGCAAGAACAAGCCTTGAAAACCAACGTAATGAAACTGTTGCTTCGTTTAAGAGATTACGCAAAACAACTGATGAATTAATTCAAGCCAACTCTGCACCGGCTGCAACATCGGCTTACTCTGCATTTAATAATGTTATTGATACGATTGCAAACTCAGGTGACAAATATACACCAACTAAAGCAACATACGAACCAACAACTGGTATGATGGTTA